>OGDN01000646.1_pt1 | contig 68677 bp, 53 predicted proteins | sample 1570271 | NCBI WGS metagenome assembly OGDN01 (sample SAMEA4384481, study PRJEB24528) | human gut metagenome | reverse complement strand
AATCCATTAATTTGTAATAAGCTTAACTAAGTGACATTGGTACTGAACAGTTACGAAAACAGGATATTTCACCGGCGGAAGCTCCGCCGGTGTTTCCTGTATCGTATTTTTCTTTTGTTTCGGGATATCGGATGTTTTTCACATTTTCTCTGCCTGTGTCAGAGTATCCCGATAAATTCTAATAACCTGCCAGCCAGGTGTACATCTCTTCATACTGCTTTGCAGAATTGTTCCAGGAATAATCCTGTGCCATGCCACGATCGACGATCTTGTTCCATTCGCGTTTGCGGTCATAGTATACCCGTTCAGCGTAGCGGATCGTATTTAACATCTCATGGGCATTATAGTTTGTAAAACTGAATCCGGTTCCGGTTCCTTCAAACTCATTGTACGGCTGTACAGTATCTTTCAGACCACCGGTCTCTCTTACGATCGGCACGGTGCCATAACGAAGGCTCATCAGCTGGCTCAGACCACATGGTTCAAACAGAGACGGCATCAGGAATGCATCTGCCGCCGCATAGATCTTATGTGACATTGCTTCTGAATAATAGATATTTGCTGAAACCTTTTTGTCGTACTTCCAAGCAAAATGCCGGAACATATTTTCATATTTTTCTTCTCCGGTTCCGAGAACCACCAGCTGGATGGCATCCTGGCACAGTTCATCCATCATATAGGCAATCAGATCAAAACCTTTCTGATCTGTCAGGCGCGATACCACACCAAGCATCATAGCCTTCGGATTCACTTCCAGTCCCAGTTCTTCCTGAAGAGCTGTCTTATTTTTCACTTTTTCTTTTCGGAATGTCTTTGCATTATAATTCGTTGCGATCATGGCATCCGTTTCCGGATTATATTCGGCGTAATCGATTCCGTTTACGATACCACGCAGGCTGTTGCTTCTCGCCTGCATCAGTCCATCCAGGCCTTCCCCATAGAATGGTGTTTTGATCTCTTCCGCATAAGTGTTACTTACAGTCGTGATGGCATCTGCATATACCAGACCGCCTTTCAGATAATTGGCATCTTTATTCGCCTCCAGTTTGTCCGGTGTGAAGAAGTAATCAGACAGACCGGTTATACTTTTTACAGTCTTAATATCCCATACTCCCTGGAATTTCAAGTTGTGGATAGTCATAACTGATTTGATACCACGGTAGAAATCACTTCCCTGGAAACGTTCTTTCAGATATACCGGGATCAGTCCGGTCTGCCAGTCGTGACAGTGGATGATGTCCGGTCTGAAATCGATCACCGGAAGAATCGACAATGCCGCTTTGGAAAAAAATGCGAATTTTTCCAGATCTCCCGGCATACCATAATATGGCTTGTCCCCGCTGAAATGTTCTTCATTATCGATAAAATAGAATTTGATCCCTTCATATTCCATCTCGAAGATTCCTACGTACTGCTGTCTCCAGTTCAGATCCATATAAAAATTAGTTATGTAATGAAGCCGATCTTTAAATTCCTGTTTCATGCAGGCGTATTTTGGAATAACAACTCTTACATCGAAATATTCTTTTGGAAAACATTTAGGTAAAGAACCTACAACATCCGCAAGCCCTCCGGTCTTGATAAACGGTACTGCTTCCGATGCAACATATAATACCTTTTTCATGCGAATAACCTCCTGTTTTTCCTAATAACAACATCTGCCTTATATTATATCGCATTTTTACCAAACAGAAAAGGGGTTATGCCTGTTTTTTTATGCATTTTTCATCTCATTCTATCAATGGAGTGTACCATGTTCATATTCCAGCCGGATTTTGTCCGCAATCAAAGCTATAAACTCAGAATTCGTCGGTTTTCCCTTTCCATTGCTTACTGTATAACCGAAAAGTGCATCAATCGTATCCATCTTTCCGCGGCTCCATGCCACCTCGATGGCATGACGGATCGCTCGCTCCACACGGCTCGGTGTAGTCTGATGTTTCTTGGCAATGGTGGGATACAGGATCTTGGTAATAGAATTGAGCATCTCCATATCTTCCACCGACATCATGATCGCATCCCGCAGATACTGATATCCTTTGATATGCGCCGGCACACCGATTTCATGAATAATATCGGTAACATCAATCTGCAGATTTTTTTCCGATATTTCTCCCGCTCTCCCCAAATTGCCCGTTCCCCGGTTCTCTCTGCGGATTCCTTTTCCAAACTTGCGGAACTGTTTGATCCGGTTTAGCACCATGTCGTTATCAAAAGGTTTCATAATATAGTAACAGGCACCCAGTCGAAAAGCATCTTCGATGATCCGTTCCTGGCCGACTGCCGATATAATAATAAAAGCCGGTCGTTTTCTGACAGACGGATCTTCATTCAGCTTTTCCATAACTGTAATCCCATCCATCTTGGGCATGATAATGTCCAGCAATACCACATCCGGCTCTTTCTCTTTTATAATTTTGTATATTTCCTGTCCGTCGGCTGCCTGACCGACAAGTTCCAACTCTTTATCTCCTTTTACCAGTGTACTGAGAAGATCTACCATTCGTTCATTATCATCTGCTATGGCTACGTTTAATTTTTCCATTCTAACTAACTCCTCCATCTACTTAGTATTTTGGAAATTATGGGCCCTACCACAGATTACTGTGTTCCAAATGTTGATTCTATTATAAAAAAAAACTTTTTTTGGTTCAAGATATGACAACAGAGTTTTCCCATTTTTCGTTCGACAAAGGAACACATAAAATGACGATTTTCTGTATTCTCACCACATATTCATATGCAAAGAGCGGTTATCGACAGTTTCACATCCTCTTTCCCGGTATTCCAGACAGTTCTGTGTAAAAATACACGAAAACGGACTGCAGCTTTCGCAGCAGTCCGCCCGTCTTTTATGATTTATTCTGTAAACAATGGTGTGGAGTAATATCTGTCACCGGTATCCGGAAGCAGTGCAACGATTGTTTTGCCTTTGTTTTCCGGACGTTTTGCCAGTTCAATAGCTGCCTGAAGAGCTGCACCGGAGGAGATACCTACCAAGATACCCTCTTTCTTTGCCAGCAGTTTTGCTCCTGCGAACGCATCGTCGTTTTCTACGGTAACAACTTCATCGTATACCTTGGTGTTCAGTACATCCGGTACAAATCCTGCACCGATTCCCTGAATCTTATGAGCACCGCTCTTACCCTGGGAAAGCACCGGAGAAGTTGCAGGCTCCATGGCGATCACTTTCACGTCCGGGTTCTGGGACTTCAGATATTCGCCGGTTCCCGTCAGTGTTCCGCCGGTTCCCACACCGGCAACAAAGATATCCACTTTTCCGTCGGTATCCTTCCAGATTTCCGGACCGGTTGTCTCACGGTGTACCTTCGGATTGGCAGGGTTTACAAACTGCCCCGGGATAAAGCTGTTCGGAATCTCTTTGGCCAGTTCGTCTGCTTTGGCGATAGCTCCTTTCATCCCTTTTGCTCCTTCTGTCAGCACCAGTTCTGCACCATATGCTTTCAGGATGTTTCTTCTCTCCACACTCATGGTTTCCGGCATGGTCAGGATGATACGGTATCCCTTAGATGCTGCGATGGATGCCAGACCGATTCCGGTATTACCGGATGTAGGTTCAATGATTACGGAGCCTTCTTTTAAGAGTCCTTTTTCTTCTGCATCTTCGATCATTGCTTTTGCGATACGGTCTTTGACACTTCCGGCCGGATTAAAATATTCTAATTTAACCAGAAGAGTAGCTTCCAGACCCAGTTCTTTTTCTACGTTTACCACTTCAACCAGTGGGGTGTTTCCGATCAGTCCTAAGGTTCCCTTATAAATATTTCCCATAATACATTTCCTCTCTTTTCTTTTTTTATTTCGCAACTGTTCGATCCCCTTGCAGCTACGGAACTTGTTTTGTTTTGTTGAGTGTATTATAATTCCCTTATACCTACTTGTCAACTATGTTTTTATGTTTTTTTGAAAAATTTACTTTGCCGCCCTTTTACCTGTTAATGCATCTGCGGCAGTTCTTACAATATCAGTTTTATATATCGTAGCGCTTTTCCTCTCGTATGGCTTTTTATTTAACAGGAAAACAATCTCCTGCAAAACTATGAGAAACTTACAGAGCGTGTTTTTCAAGTTAACGCGGCAGTCGCCAAGGTCTCGTGCAAGCACGGACTTTGGCTCGTTGCTCGCGTAAATAAAAAGGCTTTCGCAGGCCGGGTGCATTGCATTACCGATTGCGAAAGCCTTTTTACTATTATTCATTTTATTCAGGTAAATCTCTGTCCGATTATGCAGCTTTTTCCTGTGGTTTTTCGAACAGTTTCTTAATGCCCTGTACTGCTACGATCACACCAAGGATCAGAAGCAGAACTGCGAAGATCAGCTGCAGGGTATTTCCAAAATCCAGACCTGTGGTCATCAGAGCACCGGCCAGTTTGTAGATGGTAAGACCCAGTGCACTGAAAGTAACAGCCATCATGAATACTGCAGGAGCCCACAGCATAATTCCCTGACGTTTTGTTTTCTTCAGGAACACGGCACATGCTACCAGTGCAAGTACAGACAGCAACTGGTTGGCAGAACCGAACAGTGGCCAGATCTCAGCGTATCCTACTTTTGCCAGCAGGTAAGCCAGTACCAGTGTCAGGATTGTTGCAAAATATTTGTTTACCATCAGTTTACGGAATGGTGTGTAATCTTTTTCATCCACATCGTTATCCTGGAAGAATTCCTGGAAGGACAGACGTCCGACACGAGCTACAGAATCCAGAGATGTCAGTGCGAATGCAGATACTGCCAGATTGATCAGGGTAAATACCAGAGTATGTGGCAGACCGATGACTTCCAGGAAGTTTGCAATTGCTCCTGCGAAGATCTGTGGCTGTGTGGTCAGACCCTGTGCTGCTGCTTCTCCTTTTGCGAAAGATGCAACAGCGATCAGAGCGATGATAGCCAGCATACTTTCCATCAGCATGGCACCGAAGGATACCGGCAGCATGTTCTTTTCATTTTTAATCTGTTTGGATGCGGTTCCGGAAGATACCAGTGAATGGAAACCGGATACAGCACCACAGGCGATGGTTACAAACAGGATTGGAAACAGAGTCTGTCCATCTATATTAAAGGAAGTAAATGCTTCCAGATGACACTGTGGATTTGCCACGAATACACCTACGATGGCTGCAATGATCATGAAGATCAGCAGGTAACTGTTCAGGTAGTCACGAGGCTGCAGCAGACTCCATACAGGAGCTACGGATGCGATCAGGATGTAGATGAAGATGATCACATGCCAGGTGGTTCTCGGCAGATACATCGGGAAATTCATACCCAGTGCTACTGCTCCAACCAGCATCACGATAGCGATTGCTGTGTTGACCCATTTATGCAGTTTTCCGTAACGAAGAATCATGCCCAGGCATACAGCTTCGATGATGAATAACATGGAAGTTGTTGCTACTGCACCATTTGCAGTGATCTTGGATACGGTTCCGTCATCTGCTGTCAGGAATCCGTTGAAAGTTCCTGCTACAACATCAGCGAAAGCAGCTACAACCAGGATACAGAACAGCCAACAGAACAGCAGGAACAGTTTCTTTCCTGTTTTTCCGATATAAGTTTCAATGATTGATCCGATGGAACGTCCTTTATTTTTTACAGAAGCATACATTGCAGAGAAATCCTGTACTGCTCCGAAGAATACACCACCGATCAGGATCCATAACAGTACCGGCAGCCATCCGAAGATTGCAGCCTGGATCGGTCCGTTGATCGGACCCGCACCTGCGATGGATGCGAACTGATGACCAAATACGATATTGGTATCAGCCGGCACATAGTCTACTCCGTCTTCCATTTCATAAGCCGGAGTTTTCGCGTTGGGATCAATGCCCCATTTTTTCTCGAGGTAACGGCCATAGAAGATATAGGCTCCGCCTAATACCACAATGGCAATTACCATCATCATAATACCACTCATGTTTTTTTCCTCCTTTTTCTGACTCATTCAGAAAACATGAACGACTTCCCCGTCGCATAAGGGATACCCTGAGTTTTTCACTCTTTCAAAATAAAAAAGCCCTGCAGCTTTATTTGCTGCAGGGACGAATCTTTTCCGCGGTACCACTCTGCTTTATTGTCATAGTGACAATCTCTTTTGTACTGTCAGCCGGTTTTCCGGTGATAACAGATCTCCGATAACGGTGAGTGCCGTCTGCTCTTACTCTATTTTCAGAGCGGATACTCCGAAGGGATATTACATCAGGTTTTTCTGTTGTCTTACACCAGCCGGCAACTCTCTGAAAGAAATCTTCCTGTGTAACTTGTCTTCATCAATGTTTTTCTTTATCTGAGCTTATATTAGTTTTACCACTTTTGTTTTTTTCACACAACTGTCGACTTATACAAAATTCATTTTTCTTTTGTATAGTTTTTATACATTTTTTATTTTTCTGTCGTTTTTCCGTCAGATTCTGCAACGCATTCCACATCCGGTGGGTGTTCCCGCACATCCACCGATGGCTGTTTCACGCAGTTCAAACGGAATACTCTTTCCTACTTTGTACATTGCATCCACCATCTCATCAAACGGAATCGGATACATCACGCCACTCAATGTGATCTCCGCACAGGTCACAGCATTAACCGCACCTATCGCATTTCTGCTCTGACAGGGAACTTCCACCAGTCCTGCCACCGGGTCACAGACCAGACCAAGCAGATTTGAGATCGCCATAGCTGCTGCCTGCAGACACATCTCCGGTGTTCCACCCATCAGTTCTGTCACAGCAGCAGCAGCCATCGCCGATGCAGCACCTACCTCTGCCTGACAGCCTGCCTCCGCACCTGCCACAGAGGCATTCCGCATCAGCAGATAGCCGATGGCCGCTGTATGAAACAATGCATCCGTCATCTGTTCGTCGCTGAATCCTTTTTCCTCCTGCAGTGCCAGTAACACTCCCGGAACCACACCGGAAGATCCGGCAGTCGGTGCCGCAACGATGACCCCCATCGAAGCGTTGACTTCCAGAACCGCCATGCTGTAAGCGATCAGTTTGTTCATAAACGTTCCGCAGACATTTGTCCGACTCTCTCTGTGTCCGGTAATCTGCTTTGCCTCCCCGCCGATCAGTCCGCTCATGGACGGTTTCGGGTCTTCCAATGGCTTTCTTACTGCCTCTTTCATGATGGCGAGGGCTTTTCGCATCTTATCTTCCACTTCTTTTTTTGTGGAGGATGTGCCTTCGATCTCCCGCTGTTTCATCACTTCGGAGATCGAACACTGCTTTTTCTTACATACTTCTAATAATTCCTGTCCGTTTTTAAAATCTGTCATCTGTCCGTCTCTCCTATATCTGAATCAGCAATATTTCCTGCACATACGGGTTCTGTCGAATCTCTTCCAGAATCTCATCCGGGATCCGCTCATCTGATTCCACAACAGAATAAGCCGTTTTTCCCTTGCCCTCACGGAATAGCCGCATGAAAGCAATATTTACATTCTGATTGCTCAAACACTGCGTAATATGTGTTACCACACCCGGTTTGTCGATCTGTTTTACCACCAGCGTACTGTATTCTCCGGTAAATTCCACATTAATACCGTTGATCTGGGTGATCTTGATCTTGCCGCCACCGATGGACTGTCCCTGCACCTGCATCTTGGTGCCGTTTTCTCCTGTCATCCGGATATCCACAGTATTCGGATGATCCGGAACAAACTCCTTATCAGCGATATACTGATATTTCACTCCCATCTTCTCTGCCCAGGAAAATGCATCCCTGATCCGCAGATCGTCGGTTGCAAATCCAAGCACGCCACCAAGCAATGCCCGGTCTGTACCATGTCCTTTATACGTTCTTGCAAAAGAACCATACAGAGTGAATGTCACCTCTGTCACTTTTTCTTTGAAAAGCTTTCTTGCCATCTTTCCGATAGATACTGCTCCCGCTGTATGGGAGCTGGACGGTCCCACCATATTGGGGCCGATCACCTCAAACGCACTGATAAAATTCATCGTTTCCTCCTAGTTGTCTTTTCGCGATACAAAAATGCACACGATTGCCGTGCCGATCATGGACAGTCCCAGACCGGTTGCAAGCATTGCCTTTATTCCGGCAAAATCCACAAGCACACCACCGGACAGACTGCCAAATACCCCTCCCATGGTACTTGACGCAATCAGCAGCGACTGCCCCTTCACTCTGTCCTCCACAGCCATCGTTTCATTTACATAGTATACCGCAGAAGGCAGACATAATGCAAATGATAACATCTGCAGCATCTGCACTACATACAGGAACGATATACTGCCACACACCAGATATCCCAGTGCTTTCACAGAAAACATTACCGCCGCAAACCGAATCAGTTTTCTACTGTCCCATTTACCAACCAGCCTGGAAAACAACAACATCGTAGGAAGTTCGCTCATTGCAGATACTGTCAGCAGTGTTCCCATCCGTTTTATATCTCCCCCGAGGCTTACCACAATATTGATCAGATAATTGTTCACATATGTACTTTCTACATAGATTAATATCATTCCCAGCAATACCAGCATATAATTCCGATAGCGACATGCAAATTCCAGAATCCCGCCACCTCTCTGTCTGTTTGCAGTATTTTTCTGTTCTTCTTTTTTACTTTCATTCGGATCCTTTACAACCGGCATGGAAATCAAGGTAACGAACATTACCGCAAAAGACAGACATCCAACAGCCATAATTGCCAGACCGTAATACCTGCCGATCAGAATTCCCAAAAACGAAGCTGCCACCGCATAGGATGCAGAGCCCACTCCTCTTCCGATTCCAAAATCCACATAGATTCCATGATTCACATAATACAAACTGATAGAATTGATCAGTGGCTGTACCACCTGTAATAACATATTAACAATCAAAAATGACAGCACGATTCCCGGTACCATTTTGGACATACACTGCATCAGAATCAGCAGCAGGATTATGGCAATTGCCATCCCTGCAGTCATCTGTTGTAAAGTTACCCGTTTTGCACGGTCCGCCGCCGCTGCAACAAACGGCTGTAATATAACTCCCAGAATATTTCCAAGAGCCAGCACGACTCCTATCTGAGAACTTTTCAGTCCGATATGTAATAAAAATACCGTTGCAAACCCATTGATCGCACAGACCGCCACCCAATAACTCCCCTGTAATACAGCACACTGCGCAGTTAATTTTTTTGAATTCATCTCCTGTTCAATCCTTTCCCGTCTGAAACCTGTCTTTATTTTGCTGTTATCCCCATAACAGAAACAATCTCAGTATACTATTTCCAGCTAAAAGTGACAGTGTCAATTCCGACTTTATTTTCGGTCAAAATCGACTTAACTAAAAAAGGTCCACCGGACCTTTTTGTCGTATGCTTGGCAACGCAAAAAAAGCTATCCTGAACAGACTGTTGCTGTCAGAATAGCTTTTTTCTTAATATATTACTACAGGAAACTTATACGACACAATATCATATAATTCTTTTACTTTATCCAACGGTGTATTCACACACCCATGAGATCCATTATCCAGATACGCAGTACTGCTCCAGTCACTTCTGGTTGTCAGATCATGGAATCCAATGGTATCTTCCGCTGCAAAAGGTATCCAGTAATTACAGTGCACCTGATATGACCAGTTACCACTGGCATTTTTCTCACCGCGCATGGTATAATCTGTGGTTTTCCCCTTGACTTTATACACACCTTTGGGCGTTTCCGTTCCTTTATTCCGGCATCCGGTCACCACTTCCGAGTCCATAACCTGTTTTCCGTCCACATAGACCCAAAAATGCTGATCGGACAAACTCAGTTCTACGTAAGAGTTTCCGATATCATTCTCATTTCTGCTCAACGCAGTGGATGTATACACAATTTCAAAATCACCCTGTGTTCCGTCATTGATTGCCTGCATCAGATTTGACTCTGTACCAGACTGATCAATCTCCCATCCATAGTCTCCCGGTGTCAGCGTTACGGTATTACCGGCTGTTGTGGTAAATGTCCTTTTGCTGTTGACCGTATCATATTTTTTTGCAAGACCAGCCACATATTCTTTCACTTTTTCTTCATCTATGGAAAAACTTCCATCTTCTGCTTCTGCTACCCAGTCTTTTAAGGTATTCTTATCCAGTACCTCTTTTCGGTCTGTTCCAAAGTCCATGGTAAGGTTTGCAGATAATTTCTGATTAATTGCATCTGCTTTTGCCTTTAGTTCTGCATCATCCTGCATGATCTCCGGTTTCACATAACAGTCACCGGCATCCAAATTAAAGGTTATCTCCCCGTTCGTCAGAGCCTGATGAAGTCCTGCTGTTACTTTTCCTTCGTCCAGGGTAGTTCCTTCTTCCTCCGGAATCACCGCATAGCCGTCATCTGTTATGCCCACATAGGCATCCTTCGGAGCCTGCATATTCCCCGGCTGCATACAAGTCAGTCCTTCCACTGCTTGTTTCAATGCTTCTTCATTGACCGCCACCATGTTCTCTAACTGTACATGAACACCGGTAAACGCATGAATCACCCACGCCCAGGGCCGCTGATCTTCCATCAGTTTATCAATTTCTCCATCATCCTGGTAGGTCAGTTTTAGCTGTTCTCCGGTCAGTGTTTCTTCCTGCCCGTTTCTTTCTTCTATTGTAATCTGATAAGACGGTATCTGATCCGCAATTTTTTTCTTCACCTGCGCAACGGTCATCTCCCCGTAATCAGTACCGTTGATCTCCGTATGTGAATAAAAATGACTGCTGTAATAATATGCTGCCGCACCATAGCCGGCTGTCGCAGCCACCAGAAGCACACCGGCAATTCCTGTCAGAACTTTTTTCTTCGTTGTCATCGTTTTGTCATATCTCTCCCCTGTAACGTTCCGACTACTTCCTTCTGCTATCTTTCATCGTATCGTTACTGCTTTTTACTTTCATGTTATATCATATCATCTCATGAAAGATTTTCAATTATGACCTTGTATAAAAACGACAAATTTTTTCTTGTTTTTTTGTCTATTATTTCAGCTTTTCTTCTAACTGCTTCAAATACTCCTCCGTGTGAGCACGCAATACGCAGTCTGCCCGATGCAGATATCCGAAGCAGACTTTTGTATGGCTTTTCCGAATCGGGATCATACGGATCAGGCTGTCCCTTTCTTTTTCCTTCTGCAGATTGCAGCTGAGATTGGCAAGATCCGTCTTTCTTAAAAGTTCCCGCATCAGTGAACTGCTGTTTACCGTGACGATCTGTTGAAAATCTCTGCTGTCAATCAGATCTTCCTGCAGATGTCCGGAAGTATGCAACAGGGAAATCTGGTCTTCTTCATGCTGTACATAGCGAAGATTTCGCAGTTCTTCTTTTGTCACATACTCCTTTTCATAATATGGGTGATTCGGTCCCACATACAGTGCCATATCTTTTTCTTTTAACGGTGTGAACGTCATTTTTCTTTTCTGTATCATCCGTTCAAAAGCCTGCCGCTGCATCTTGGAGATAAACACAAAACCAACCTCCACCTGTCGATGACAGATATGATGAATGATCTTCTCCAGTGTCTCCTCATAACACACCGCATGCAGCTTCGGATGTTCTGCAAGAAATGTGGCAAATTCTTCACTCAGAAGACTGCTTGGCATAGATGCGATACGGATCGTACTCTCCTGCGTCTCCATCTGAATTCTCTGGATTTCTTCCATGGAACTCAACATTTTTCTTGCCTGATCGTATACTTTTTCTCCCTCTTTGGTAAGTTCCACACCTTTTTTGCTTCGTTCGAGAAGCTGGTATCCAAGTGTCCGCTCCAGCTTTTTGATCGTTTTACTTACATGTGGCTGCGTCGTATACAAAATCTGCGCAGCCTGACTCAGGCTCCCTGCATCCACACTTACAACAAAGAACTGTAATTCTCTTAATTCCATACGATACTCCCATCTTTTCCAACAGGTATGCCCGGAGTCTTATATTTCCTGTTCCGGCTGTTTTTCCGGATGCATTACCTGTTTTTCTGTAATTTTCTTCTGCTCTTATACCAGAATAATCCAATAAAAGACAGACCTGCCACGATCCAGGAAGCAATATAGATCCAGATGATACATTCCATCGTCTCAAACTTCGGAAGGATCACCCAGATACTGCATACCCGGAACAGACAGATACTGAGAAGCGTCGTAATCATCGGTGCAACGGTCTCCCCTAAACCGCAGCTTGCACCGGATAATGCTTCCGCAATCGCATAAAATAGATAAAACGGCGCCATCATCTGCATATATTTTACCACAAGTGGAATCAAAAGTTGAGCATCTTTTTTATCAATAAACCACGGACCGACCCATCCAGAGGCAAAAAACAGAAACAGGCTGACGGCTCCCACCGCAAGTACGGAGATTCCGGTTCCGATCACCGCTCCCTTTTTGACTCTTTCTTTCTGTCCGGCACCAAGGTTCTGTGCAACATAAGTCGTCATCGCCGGTCCCATGGAATCGGCGAGCAGCCAGATCAGCATGTTCAGCTTGTCACAGATACTCCAGGCTGCGATGCTGTCGGTTCCCATCGTATTAACACTCGCCTGTACGATGGAATTGGCGATTGGAAACAGCATGGACTGCAGGGCAAGCGGAAATCCGGTACGGATCATCATCGCCATATGCTCTCTGCCAAAATGCAGATGCCAGACATGCACTTTTCCGCGAAGATGTTCTTCTCTCGCAAGGAACAGAAAGGTCAGAACCACGCTGACGATCTGTGCCGCAACCGTGGCAGCAGCCGCACCGCCTACTCCCAGGTGCAGAACACCTACCAAAAGAAGATCACCTAAAATATTGATGCAGCTGCTCACAAGCAGTACATACAACGGACGTTTCGAATCCCCGAAGGCACGCAGGATCCCCGCTGCCATATTATAAAGGATCAGGGACCACAGACCACCGAAATAAATCGTGCAGTATGTCAGCGTATCCCTGTAGATATCCGCCGGAACACGCATCAGTTTCAGCAGTTGCGGAGCAAGCAGTACGCCTCCGAAAGAACTGATGATTCCCAGGACAAATGCGATCGTGACCGCCGTACGGATCGAACGATGCAGATGCTCTGTAGCTTTCGCTCCGAAATACCTGGAAATAATAATCGTTGCTCCTGCCGCCAGACCATTCATAAAGTTGATCGGGAACTTAAACAGCGTATTGATCGAATCGATCGCTGCCAGTCCCACTTTGCCTGCAAACCGTCCTACAATGATCGCATCTACTGTCACATACAACTGCTGGATCAGGCTTCCCGCGATCAGAGGCAGTACAAATAATAAAATTGCTTTCCCAATGTTTCCTTCTATCAGACTGCTGCTTTTTTTTTCTTTCACCTTCACTTTATCATTCTCCTCATAACTGTGCAGTTCCCTCACAGTTACCCTCATGTTTCTATTTCTGTGCGCTCTCGGTATACAGATGACAGGCGACCTGATGATCCGGTGTAAGGCTGACCATTTGCGGAGCTTCTTTTTTGCAGATTGCCATACATTTGGTACATCGTCCCTGGAACGGGCAGCCTTCCGGCAGCTCCAGCGGGCTTGGCGCTTCTCCTTCCAGGTTCTCGATCGGTTTGGAAAAATCCATGTTGATATCGAAGACAGACCCCATCAGTGCTCTCGTATACGGATGCACAGCATCTTTGGAAAGCTGTCCGCCCGGAAGTACTTCCACCACATTTCCCAGATACATGACTGCGATCTGATGGGCACACTGCTCGATCAGTGCAATATCATGGCAGATAAATCCGATCGTAATATTCTTTTCTCTCTGTAACTTCGTGATCAGCTCGATGATCGTCTTCTGCACCGATACATCCAGTGCGGAGGTTGCTTCATCCATGATGATCACTTCCGGTTCCAGAGCCAGGGCACGGGCGATCGCCACACGCTGTCTCTGACCGCCACTCATATTATGTGGATACCGATCCGAAAATTCTGCCGGCAGTTCTACCAGTTCCAGAAGTCTGCGACAGTTTTCTTCTTTTTCAGATTTTTTGATTCTCCCGAAGTTCAGTAACGGTTCGCATATGATATCACGGATCTTCATTTTCGGATTAAAGGATGCGGTCGGATCCTGAAAAACCATCTGAATATTCTGGCGGTTCTGACGCAGTTTTTCTCCCTTTAATTTTGTGATATCTTTTCCACGGTACAGGATCTCACCCTCGGAAGGGATATCGAGAGATACCAGAAATTTCATAAAAGTACTTTTTCCACAGCCGGACTCTCCTACCAGTCCCAGTGTCTCTCCTTTATAAAACTTCAGATTGACATCGTTGTTGGCAAGCAGTGTCCGTCCGTCTGTAGTACGAAAACGCCGGGTCACATGTTTTGCTTCCAGGATTACTTCTTTTGATTCAGACATATCTCTCACCTCCCACGGAAGGAACGGCACCCAGAAGGCTTCTGGTATATGCATTTTGGGTCTCATGCAGAATATATTCTCTCGTTCCCTGATCTTCCATTTTTCCGTCTTTCATAACCACGATATAATCAGACATATATGCTGCGATTCCGAGGTTATGCGTCACCACAATGATACTGGTTCCGTAATCATCGCGCAGTTCCATCATCTGGCGCACGATCTGTGCCTGTGTTGTCACATCCAGTGCGGAGGTCGGTTCGTCCGCAAGCAGCAGTTTCGGCTGATAGGACATACCCATCGCGATTCCCACACGCTGGCGCATACCGCCGGAAAGCTGGAACGGATAGGATTTCATCACGTTATCCGGGCTTGGAAGATTCATTTTTTCCAGCATCCCACAGCCTTTTGCCCAGGCATCTTTTTTTGAGATTTTTTCGTGGGTGCGCAGATATTCAACAAATACATCTCCAACCTTTCTTGTCGGGTTCATCATCGCACCGCTGTCCTGAAAGATCATGGAGATCTCACTGCCGCGCAGGTTTCTCCACTCTTCGCGGTTATAGGAAAGCAGATCCTTTCCCTCAAACGTAATGCTTCCCCCGGAAACCACTCCACCTCCTGCCAGAAGTCCAAGAACGGCACGGATCACGGTAGTCTTTCCGCTTCCCGATTCACCTACCAGTGATACGATCTGTCCCTGTTTCATATCCAGGTTAAAATTCTGCACGGTAGGTACATTCTTATAGGAAACGGTCACATTTTTCAACTGTAACATATTTGCCATGTTTGCCCTCCTTACTCGTCTTTCGGATCCAGAATATCCCGGAGAGAATCTCCCAGCATATTAAAGACTACAACTACAATAAAAATCGCCAGACCGGGGAAAATCATCATCCATGGTGCAGACTGAATACATGCTCTTCCTTCATTTAGCATATAGCCCCATTCCGGTGCCGGAGGTTTTGCTCCGAATCCCAGGAAGGACATGGCTGCCAGTTCCAGCATCATACCACCGATATCGGTAGCTGCCGTGATGATCAGTGTCGGCAGTGCGTTCGGCAGCATATAACGTAAGATCATATACGGTGTTTTAGAACCGGTTACGATCGCTGCTTCCACATAGTCACAGTGACGGATCTTCAGAACCAGGCTTCGTCCGAGACGGGCGTATTTTGTCCAGTTGACTACGACAACGGCTACAATTGCATTTTTCATGCTTGCTCCCATGATACCGGCTACAGCAAGTGCCAGAACCAGACCCGGGAAAGACAGCATCATATCAGCGATTCGCATGATCACGCTGTCCACGATACCGCCAAAATATCCGGCGATCACGCCAAGTGTTGTTCCGATAAAGAAAATCAGTGCAACTACTCCAAAAGTTGCTGTCAGAGACGCTCTCGCTCCGTAAATCACACGTGCAAAGATATCACGGCCCATCTTATCGGTTCCGAAGATATGTGCCTTGCTCGGAGCCAGAAGGGCTTCATCCAGGCTTCCTTTCAGCGGATCCACACCCCCGCTCACAACCGGGGCAAATACTGCAATCAGAATGATCACAACAGCCAGAATAAGAAAAAAGGTAAACTGCTTATACTGTGCAAAAAAATTCTTCTTTTTCATACTCATTACTCCTTTAATCTCATTCTCGGGTCAATATATACATAAGAAGCATCCACGATCAGGTTAATCACCATATAAATCAGTGCCAGCCACAGTACATAACCCTGAATCAGGTTATAATCGCTGGAAGTGATCGCAGACACTGCAAGGTTACCAAGGCCCGGATAGGAAAAAATAACTTCTACTACTGCCGTACCACCAAGCAGAGATCCGATGGACAGACCGAACATGGTGATCAGAGGAAGCAGAGAGTTCGGGAATACATTGCACCAGACGATTCTGGACCATTTTACTCCTCTCGCCTGGGCGCCGATCACATAATCCTGGCTCAGTTCATCAAGAACTGCGGTACGCACCTGACGGGTGTATTTGGAAGTCATCGCGATCGCCAGTGTCAGTGCCGGAAGGAACAGACTCTTAAAGTCTCCCGCAGAACTGATTACCGGAAAAATCTGGAAATAGACACAAAACGCCATCATTAAAAGAAGTCCCACCCAGAAGTTCGGCATCGCACAACCGATAAACGTGATCCCCCGTACCAGATAATCAATCCAGGTATCTTTTTTCAAAGCAGATGCCATACCGAGGGGAATAGAAAGTACCAGCATCAGCAGTATCGCCATCAGTGTCAGTTTTAAGGTCGGCCACAGTCTCTCTGCCAGAAGTTCTGTTACCGGTTTGTTCAGGGAATAGGATTTCCCAAAATCTCCCTGCAGACAGTTGCCAAGCCATCTTCCATACTGTACAAAAAACGGATCATTTAATCCCATCTCTTCTCTTGTCTGCTCTACCATCTCCTCGGTCGGCATTACACCGTTGGCGGAATACATGTTTCGCACCGGATCTCCCGGTGACATATAGGTCAGACCGAATGTAATAAAACTGATACCGAACAGTACCACGATGATCTGCAGCAGACGCATGAGTATTTGTTTCTTATTCAAATCGTTCACACCTTTCTTTTTCCAAAAAATACATGTTGCCTTGTCATGCAACGGCATAACGCCCGGTTGTAAAAACAACCAGGCGTTTCCAGAGTTTTTTATTCTGCCGGAACAATCTCCGTACTTAACCAGTAATAATCTGCGGTATGAATTTTCGCATATCCCACATTTTTGGAGTAGATCATACTGGAGTTGTAGTATCCGTCGATCAGAACTGCCGCATCATCTATCAGAATCTGCTGCATCTGGAAAATCAGATCTGCACGTTTGTCCTCGTCCATCTCACTTTTCAGTTCCTGATATAATGCATCGTATTCCGGATTGGAATATGCACAGTAAGTGCTTTCTGTTGCCCAGTTTGCCATGTAAGCGAACGGATCTCCGGTTCCTACGGTAATCCAGTTGTTGTTGTTAAAATCATAATCCAGTGCTGCCAGCTTACTCCACTGATCATCGGAGCTTCCGTACTCGGAAGTAACACCGATTCCAATCTCTGTCAGATACTGAGTATGTGCATCAGAAAATTCATTCAACAGACGGTTTTCATAAGAAACATAACGCAGATTGATATTTTCTCCATCGATCTCACGGATACCATCTCCGTCTGTATCTACAATCCCCGCATCATCCAGCAGTTTCTTCGCACCTTCCGGATCATAGGTGTATGGGTTGTTCAGTTTCTCATATCCATAGGACAGGTTGGATGGAAGTACGGAAAATCCCGGTGTATACAGTCCTCCGATCGTCTTGGAATTACAGATAGTATCATAATCGATCGCCATCAGAATCGCCTGACGCAGTGTCTTGTTACCCAGAACGCCATCAAAGTTCATCCAGGAGAACCCGCAGCGCACACCTGTTGCGATGTCTACGGTATAATCATCAGAATCCTGGAATTTCTGTATATCTGCTACGTTGGTGATATTCTCTACCAGGTCAACCTGTCCACTTTCCAGTGCCATTGCTTTCGCAGAGTTATCGCCCATGTACAGCAGGTTTACTTTATCATAAGGAACTTCTTCCCGGAAGTTCGGGTTTGCAACCAGTGTATAGCCGACACCCACACCGTTGAACGAATCGATCATGTACGGACCGGTTCCGATAGTACCGTTATCAAAGTTCTCCGTATGCTCTACGTCTACGATACCCATGGTCGGATGACTGAGCTGTCCCATCAGGTTAGCGTAAGGCTGTGTGGTCTTGATTGTCAGCGTACCCGCCTCATCATCTGCATCGATGGTTGCCTCGAACTCCAGATATTTTTCCGGTTTTGCGGAACCGGACGGTCCTACTTCTTTCAGATGTTCGTATGCTTCTTTTACTTTGCTTGCGGTAAGATCACATCCGTCAGAGAACTTCAGACCTTTTTTCAGAGTAACGACCCATTCGGTATGTTCATCATTCACGGTATAGCTTTCTGCCAGCCATGGTTCCAGTTCCATGTTATCGTTAAACTTGAACAATGTCTCTGTGATTCCGTAACGCATCGCGTTCCAGCCACCATTCTCATCCCCTGCAGTGTTGACACTTCCGTCGGTGTACATTGCACATCCGAAGTTCAGAACCTTCTCATCGGATGAAGCTTTTGATGATGAAGAAGAGCTGTCACTTCCTTTGCTTCCGCAGCCTCCCAGTACCGTTGTTGCCATTACGCCTGCCAGCAGCAGTGCCAGTATCTTTTCTTTTTTCACTAATTTTCCTCCTGTGTTTTGTTTCCAGTTGTCTTCCATTTCCTGTTTTATAGCATAGAAAAAACAGTCTGTATCTTTATGCAGACTGTCCCCTTAATTTCTGACGCAGTAGTTTTCCGGCTCCTCCACAGTCATAAGACAAGTTTTTACCTGAATCATGCCGAAAAATCACTTTATCATATTTTAAGAGTTCTCATCAGCCGTGAGAAACATCTCAAAGATATAAGCAGTTCTCCTGACTTCAGTTCATCACCTCAAACTCCTTCCCGGAATTTCTCTTTTCCAGTGGCCCATGTTCTCGGCTCCCTGTCACAGTGGCGGGACCGCAACGGATTGACACCGTTTTCTCTATCAATGCTTATTGCAACTTATATCCTGAATGTAACGCAGATGTCATTTTAACAGAAAAAATCCGTTTTCACAAGGTTTTCATGTATTCCATTTAGTTATATATGCGCATTTGTTTTGCACCATGAATTATCTTAATTGTTATATTGTAACTGTTCAGTACCCTCACAGTTACGAGTCAAAATCCATTAAAAATCGCCTTCGGCGATGGGATTTTGACTTGCATGTCTCGGGATTTTGGCATATTCATGCCAAAACACCTCGCGGAATAATGGTGTGCTGAATAGTTACGTTATATTTACTGATCTCTTTCAGATATTCCTTTCCTATCGAACTTAACGGAATCCCCTTCCGTTTCAGATATCCGATCGTCATGGTTTCTTCTGTGGAGAGTTTTACCGCACAATACTCCGAACCATTCAGATTTTCGCAGATAATGCCGCTGCAAAGTGTATATCCGTTCAGTCCTTTCATCAGATTCAGCATCGTCGCACGGTCATTCGCCTTGATCGACTGTTTGTATTCATACGTACTGAACACTTCCTCCGCAAAATAAAACGAATTGTTGCTCCCCTGGTCAAACGAAAGAAATGGATAATCTTCCAGATCTTCCAGAGTAATCTCCTTCTTTTTTGCCAACGGATGACCGCTCCACAGGTAAACGTATTCCTGACAGTCAAAAAGCTCATGAAATTCCAGATTGTTTTCCTCAAAGATCTTCCCCAGTACTTTCCGGTTAAAATCATTCAGATATAAAATTCCCAGCTCACTCCGGAAGTTTTTCACATTTTCAATCACATCATACGTCTGTGTCTCATAGATGGAAAATTCATACCGTTCCATCCCGAAGCGTCTGACCATCTCCACGAATGCCTGCACCGCAAACGAATAATGCTGCATGGAAACGCCGAACTTTTTCTTTACTTTTTCTTTATCCACATACCGTGCCTCGATCAGGGCATACTGTTCCACGACCTGTCTGGCATATCCGACAAATTCTTCTCCGTCCGGTGTCACCTGGATCCCGCGGTTGGTTCTCCGGAAAATCTCGATTCCCACCTCGTCTTCCAGTTCCCGGATAGCCGCCGAAAGGCTTGGCTGGGAGATAAATAATTTCTGCGCCGCCTGATTCATCGAACGGGAATCCGCCACGGTAATTGCATAGCGTAACTGTGATAATGTCATATCCTGCTGCTCCTTTTTCTGTCGATGTTTTGATTATACCCTAAGATTTTCCATAAAAAAAGACCTTACGGGTTCTTTTTACAGAATCCATAAGGTCCTCGGTTTTATTTGTCAAAGCCGTTATGCCAGTGCTGCGCCCAGTTCCTTGCAATTTACTACGCCGGCATCATCCGGCATATCGTTGCAGATGACACTCTCTGTTGCCAGAACCGCTCCTGCTTCTTTACAGCTTTTCTCCCAGTTTCTCATCCATTCACCGTCTCCCCATCCATAAGATCCGAACAGTGCGATTTTTTTGTCTTTCAGTTCAGCTTTGCAGCCGTCAAACATTGGTTCAAATTCATCTTCTTCCAGTACTTCATCTCCCATAGCCGGGCATCCGAACGCGATGGCATCGTATTCTCCTACCATTTCCGGGCGGAAATCGGCACATTCATACAGTGTTACGTCTGCGCCTTTTTCTTTTGCGCCCTCCACTACTGCATCTGCCATTGCTTCTGTATTACCTGTACTGCTCCAATAAACAACTGCTACTTTACTCATCTTTATATTCCTCCTGATATTTACGGGATGCCCCGTTTTTATGGTTAAGCAGCTACGGTCAGCTGCAAAACGCTCCTGCCATTTTCCCACAGCCGGGAATAGATCTCTCTGCATTTTTTGTATCTGCAGAATGTTTTCTCTGCTTCTTTTGCATTACCATAGGCTTTCCAGCAACCGGAACACTTACAGTTTTTCCCGGTATTACGGATAAATCCTATCACATCAACCAACGGATAATCGAGAAACAGACCAATCTCATGAGGAAATTTTTCACACATATGTAATCTGTCTTTCAATTCCGTCAGTGCCTCTTCCCAGTGTTCTCCCCGATATCCGCACGCCCGCAGAAACTTTTGTACTCCCGGTTTATGAAGATCCTGCTCCAGTCTCTGTGGCCTGCACAGATAAACCAGTGCTTTTTTATCGTTTTTTCGAAGAATCGTAAGACAAAGTCCCTTATCCTTCATCTGCAGATTCCACTTGCGCACATCTTCCTCCAGACTCTCACCGGACTCATACGGACAGCTGAACATATTAGCCGTCTTCAACGATGCCAGTGTGGGCGAACAATGATCGATCAGATATCTTTCCAGCATGTCTCTCCTCCGTTACATCTCTCTTAGTTTGCAAAACAGTTTTCCAGAATCCCGGTCAGTGCGTTTCCGCTGCTGGTGTGGCAGCGAACCACATCGGTATGTTTTCCGTCGATCTCATCCAGTGCGCAGCGCACCATCTTGTGAGATACGGTATTGGTAAATAATACCAGAAGATCCGGACATCCGATTTGTTTGTTGAAATCTGCTCCCATGTGGGTAAATACTTTCACCTTACATTTATAGGATTTACAGATTTTTTTATACTGTGCTACCATGCGGTCGTGTCCGCCTACGATTACAACGCTCATATGATTCCTCCTGTCTTCTTTGAATCCTTGTAACTATTCCGTAGCCACTGTGAAGGTACTGAACAGTTACGAATACTTTTTATTCACGTTCCATCCGGTTTCCCCGGATCTCTTCTCAATAAATATCAGCTTGTTTCCTATAGGTTAGATTTATCTAACTTATGAAATTAGTGTATACTAACTTTTGCTAGTTGTCAACTAATTTCTTAGTATTTTTCTAGGAATTATAAAAGTTTTGTCCTTTTTTTGAGGAACAGCAGAAAAAAGCCGGGAATCCAGGGGAATATTTGTTTCGTGCCAGCTGCTGCCGCTTTGATATTCCCCTGGGAATTCCCGGTTCTTTGCCATGTTTTATGTTTTTTATTCTGCTTTTATCTCATCCGTCTCGATAATAAAACGGACACTTCCGCTTGCTCCCTCGCAGATACCACCATAATTGTCGTATCTGCCATCTGCTTTCTTCAGTGCACGGATGCGGTTTGCCAGGCTTGTCAGGTCTGTACCCGTCAGATCGCTGAACTCCTGAATTCCGTCCTCGTCAAATTTGACCAGTCCCTGATGCAGGCTGTCCATGCCTGAGATCATCGTATCCAAACCGCCGATCAGGGCAGTTCCTGTGGAAGAAAGTTGTCCGCTCCCCTGATGCAGCGCTGCGGATCCCTGATACAGCTGCCGGATTCCTTCTCCAAACGCTGCCATACCGGCTTCTAACTGACTGCTGCCTTCCTGTAACTGTACTGTTCCGGTCTGCAATGCGGTAAGTCCGGTCTGTAATTCCTGCAGCGATGCCGCAGCAGTCTGGGATACCGTACCGAGCGTGGTGCCGTAACCTGCCAGAATCTTCATCTGTTTTTCCATATCGTTCAACGTCTCTGTCAGTTTTTCCGTATCAAAAGAAACTTCCGGTATCGTGATCGTCGGAATGGCTTCCAGTGCATCTTTCGCCTTTTGGATCTGTGTCTTTGCTTCCTCACTCACGAACACCTGATCCAGCGCACTGTTTACCGCTGTTTTTACCTCTCCTTGCGCTGCCTGGATCTGATCTGCGCTCAGCCCATAATTTTCAAGTGCTTTCTGCATGGCAGCTTCGACTGCCGCATCAGCTTTTGCCTGGCTGTCTGCGCGTACCTCCTGATCCAGTGCTGCCCAATCGATCGCATCCAGTGCTGTTTTTGCCGTTTCCAGCTGAGTCTCTACCGTCGTCTTATAGGCACCGACTTCCTGCGCCAGCTGCTGCATCCGGGCAAGTCCGGTACTCATGCCGGTCAGGGCCTCGTTCAGCTTCGTTCCATCTTCCTCCAGCTGTTTTTCCGCTGACTCCATATCGGTCAGATCCAGGGAACTCCCCTGCGGAAGCTGAACTGCTGCCAATGTATTGTGAAGTATCGTGAGGCTTTCTTTCAGCAGGGTTGCTCCTGCCTGCAGATCCCCTTTTTTCTCATTCATCACCTGCAGGCCGTTCTCCAGCGCTCCGGCGCCCTGATCCAGTGCTGCCACACCGGCCAGATACTGATTCAGATACGTTTTGTATGTTTCCATACCTTCTTCCAGCGCCCCGGCTCCGTCTGAAAGTTTGTCGGTTGCTTCTTCCAGCTTCTTCATGTTGTCCGACATCTCATCCACCTCGTCCAGATCCTTCAGATCCATATCTTCGAGAAGACCGGAGGAAATGATCGTCGCGGTAAAATCCAGGGAAAAATCCGTCACATCCGCAGTCACTTCCACATATTCCGGAATATCAATATCCTCCGTCGGCTCATACGTTGTCAGTTTCAGGCTTTTCGTCAGTCCCGGGCAGGCATATCCAACGACCAGTTTCTGTCCGTCGATATCCATCACTTTTCCGTTCTCCACCTCGATATCGGACGCATGATCATCCGACAGCAGCATCGTGGAAATCACGGCAAACGGGACACTGACCTGCTCTTCTTTCCCATCGACTTTGATCGTCTGAGTGGTCTTATTCTTATAATCAAACCGGATCTTCAGCTGACCGCTCCTTCCCGCCAGTTCTTCCGGTTCGATTGCCTGACCGTCGAGTTCGTAGCTGATACTCACGTCCACCGGAAGTTCTGCACTTCCGGTTCCTTCATAAGTGATATCCTCACCGTGATTTTCCCACTCGACAGTTCCGTCTGCATTCTGCGTGAAGGTTTCGTCTCCTTCTTTGTTTTTGATATCTGTTAGATTGGTATAATCCTTGATGGTATCGCCATCTCCGGTATTTTTCAGTTTTGTCTGTACGGTGATCTCCCACGGATTGCCTTTGGCATCGCTTTTTACATAGACCGTTTCTGTCTTATCTTTCTCTTCGCTGTCCTGTTTTTTTGTATTTTCCGAAGGCTCGGATTCTTCTTTCGTATCTGCTGTCTCCTGCATATCTTCTGTCTTCACAGTCTCCTCACTGTCCGATGATGCGTCTGACTTTCCACATCCGGTCACTCCGACAGCCGCAGCGACACCGACCCCTAACATCAAACATAGAATCCTTTCTTTAATTTTATTATTCATATCTGCTCTCTCCCTTTTCCCTTTTTCAGCCATTATTCTACATTCTTCAGCGCTTCATCCATCGGTACCCGGCAGATTCTGCGGTATTCTAGCGCCGCCACCACTGCATACGTTCCGATTCCAAGAAGAAACATCTTAACATAGACCGCTGACTCGATATAAAATGTAATCCATCCACTGATACTCTCCAACATCACTGCCCGGAACAAATATTCCATCGCCCAGTATTCCACCGGAAGGCTCAACAACAGGAACAATACCACCATGATCGATGTCGATACGATATACAACCGGCTGATCTCCCGGTTGCTGTAGCCGAGAATCTTGACCATAGAAATCGACTGTGCATTTTTCTCTATGATAATCTTCGACAGCAGATAAATCAGGATCATAAACATCAACACCGCAAATCCGTCCACCAGTCCCATCATACTTCCCATGGAAACATCCAGTTGGCGGCTGATTTTGGTAAGGCTTTCCAGATCGATCACTGTAGAAATGTATTTTTCATCAATATCCGTGATGGGTGTCTCTGAAAAATAACCGCTGAAATACGACTTGCCCAGATCAAAGGTTTTATTCAGGAAATTCTGTGACAAATAGACAGAAATTCCACCTTCGTAATCATATATTCCATTGACCGTAAAGGTATACTGATCGTCTTCGTATTTTTCTTTTAAAGTGATCGTATCTCCTTTTTTCAGCTGATACTTGTCCGCGTAGGCGGAGGAAATATATGCATTTCCATTTGATATTTCTTCTTCCGGAATCTGAATGTAGCGACTGTCCGGCTGAATACCGTACAGCAGGACTTCCTCACTCTTATACTGCTCTCCAAGTGTATTCAGGGAATACGCAGAGAATTTTTCCGCATCTTCGTTGTCCGTCTCCAGCTGACTCTGCACGTACATCATCTGTACCAGGCTTTCCAGTTTCTTATCTTCGTCCATCGTCTCCGCAGGAATCTGCAGAATATACTGATAATTACTCAGAAGATTGTCTTTCAGCACACTCTGGTAATGATCCAGAACTGCCGGAAGTGCCAGTCCGAACATCAATAACAGATTTGCAAAAAGAATCCCTGCCAGAAGCACTACATAATTACTCACATTCTGAAAAATGACACGCAGACGGAATCTTGTAAAAAACGGAATCCTGCTGCTTAGATGAAACGTTCTCTTTTTCCTCTTCTTTTTCAGATCTCTTCGCAGAAACTGTAACGGAGGCAGGGAAAGTTTTTTATAAAGAATTCCCACATTTACAGCAGCCATCAGTGCTACCGGAACCAGCGTCGTCTTCCAGAACGCCTCTGCACTCCAAATCGTATGATAGGTCGGCAGACTGTAACTTCCGTAATACATATCGGCGCAAATGTCCTTAAATACCGTGTATCCCAGAATATTACCGATCAGTGCGCCGACCAGGGTGACCACCAGCGGCATCGTCATATAATGCCGGATCAGTTCTCCCTTTGTGTAACCGGACGCCCGCAGCGTTCCGATCACATTCGCCTCTTTGGTGATCGTATTGCTCACTGTCACACCAAATACAAACGCCATGATCACGATGACGATATACAGAAGTACCGTCATCATCGCCTGATCACTTCCCATATCTTCCCCGGTAAAGATGATCGCCTGGTTCAGATATCGAGGAATATATGTTTCTAATTTTGCCTCATCCTTAATGATATCCATCAGATCTTCTGCCATCTCTTTTTCCTGCAGTTCATCCGAAGGTTCTTTCTCGTATTTCCAGGAATAGCTGTAATTTTGCTCTTCCTTTTCCAGTGCCGTATAACCTTCCGGTGCCACGATACCGACACCAAACTTGACAGCATCAAACATCGTATCGTTATTATCGGAAAACAGGCAACTGTAATCCGGCAGGGCCACATAGCCGGTGATCTTCCAGCTGTATTTTCCGTCCGCACTCTCGAGCGTATCCCCGATCTCCAGACTGTTGTTGTCCGCATACATACGGTCGATCGCGATCTCATCTGCCTGTGCCGGCAGTTCGCCTTTCATCAGGCAGACCGTATTCACTTCCTGTCGGTTTTTGAAAATACGCAGCGTACTCTCGTTCGTCAGTGCTTCCTCGGTATAAAAGTTTTCATATAATGTCACGCCCGCCGCTTCGATGGCTTTAATCTGCGCTTTATTCGCCCGCTTTTCCAGAAGAAAATTCCCGTTTTCAACATTATATTTTTCAAATCCTTCGTTATACGCAATGATCATACTGCCATCTGCAACTAGAAAACCGGACACCAGTCCGATTGTTGCTACCAGCAGCAGGAAAATCACCAGATATTTTCCGAATTCTGTTTTCAGTTCCCGGGGCAGACGTTTTCTCAGTGGATTTTTCATCTTCTTCCCCCTTACCATTCCAGGTCCTCCGCATGTAGCCGCTTCTCATTGATCACGTTGCTTCGAATCATGCCGTCCTTTAAGCGCACCACGCGGGTAGCCATGTCTTTGATCGCATCGTTGTGGGTAACCATGATAATGGTATTGCCGTATTTCTCATTGACGGTTTCGATCAGCTTCAGGATCTCCTTGGATGTCTTATAGTCCAGCGCACCTGTCGGTTCATCGCACAGCAGGATGTCCGGATTCTTGACGATGGCCCGTCCGATCGCAGTTCGCTGCTGCTGACCTCCGGATAACTGATTCGGCAGTTTGTTGCGGTGTTCATAGAGTCCGAGTGTATGTAACAGTTCGTCCACATCCAGCGGTTTGTCGCTCAGATAGGCTCCCACTTCGATGTTTTCCCGTACGGTCAGATTCGGGATCAGATTATACATCTGGAAAACATAGCCAAGATGCTTTCTCCGGTAAATAGTCAGTCGTTTTTCCTTCATATCTGCCATCCGCTCGCCGTGAATCACGATTTCTCCATCATCCGCTCTGTCGATGCCGCCGATGATATTTAACAATGTTGATTTTCCGGATCCCGACGGTCCAAGGAGGACACAAAACTCTCCCTGTTCGACCGCAAGATCGATTCCCTTTAATACTTCTACTTTACTCTCGCCCTGTCCAAAGGACTTCTTGATTTGTTGTAATGTAAGAAACATAAACTTCCTCCGGTTTTCTTCCCCATTTTCTGATTGCTTTCGGCTGCAGCTCTCTCCTTCAGAAAAATACCGCAGCCGTATTCACATTTTTATGATTCGTTGCAACTGTTTTCACGCAGCTGCGGCTGTTTATAATTAGTTTTTCCTAACCATTTTACCACTATCTGTTCTTCTTTTGGTTTTTACTAATGATAATTTTTCTCATTTATACCATTCCTTCTGTCTTTCTATCCGAGTGCCACATCCAGAATCATCATCAGGCAGAATCCCACCCCGAAAAACAGCGTTCCGATATTCGAATGTTCCCCCGCAGACATCTCCGGGATCAGTTCTTCCACAACCACATAGATCATCGCCCCTGCCGCAAAGCTGAGCAGATAAGGCAGGGCCGGAACGATCAGCCCTGCTGCCAGGATCGTAACCGCGGCACCGATCGGCTCCACGATACCGGACAGCGTTCCTCCAAGAAAAGCTTTTGACTTTTTCATCCCCTGTGCCCGAAGCGGCATGGAAATAATCGCTCCTTCCGGAAAGTTCTGGATTGCGATACCGATGGAAAGTGCCAGTGCTCCCATGGCTGTAATTTTCGTGTTACCGGTCAGATAACCGGCATAAACCACACCGACCGCCATTCCCTCTGGGATGTTGTGTAAGGTTACCGCCAACACCAGCATCGTCGTCCTCGCCAGCCTGCTCTTCGGTCCTTCCGCCTTTTCACTGTTACGGTGCAGATGAGGAATGATATGATCCAGCGCCAGTAAAAATAAATTTCCGATCCAAAAGCCCACCACAGCCGGGATGAATGCCAGTCGTCCCATCCCTTCGGACTGATCCATCGCCGGAATCAGAAGACTCCATACCGAAGCCGCCACCATCACCCCCGCCGCAAAACCGGTCAGTGCCCGCTGTACCAGATCGCTCAGCTCTTTTTTCATAAAAAATACCCCCGCCGCTCCCAGTGTTGTTCCTACAAAAGGAATCAAAATTCCACCAATTACCTCTATATTCATAGTAATCTTCTCCTCTCTTTTAAGTTAGTTTATACTAACTCATTTGTTTTTTCAATTTCTTTCTGCTTTAACGATAATCTTTCGCAATGTATGGAGGACAGAACTGACACCGCTGGTTTATTCTATGTATCTTCTGCTTCTCTTGCCATCCTTTTTCCAATACCAGATATATCATGCCCGCGTAAAGCAAAACCGGTCCTTCGGACCGATGATTGATATGCAAAACAAAACCCCCCGTAACATGGAAGTTCTTTTCCCATGTTACGGGGGGTTTTCTCTGGCTATTCTTTTTTGCTCGTATGTCTCGGGATTTTGGCATATTCATGCCAAAACACCTCGCGGAATATCGGCTACTGAATAGTTGCTTTACATCTCATATTTTTTTACAAACAGTGCCCGAATCGCATTCACCACTGCGATGACCATAACGCCCACATCTGCGAAGATCGCCATCCACATATTGGCAATGCCCAGTGCCCCAAGCAGCAGACAGATCAGTTTGATACCGATGGCAAAATAAATATTTTCATATACAATATGCATACATTTTCTTGCAATATGGATCGCTGTGGCAATCTTTAACGGATCATCATCCATCAGTACGATATCGGCCGCCTCAATCGCGGCATCGGATCCCATGGCACCCATGGCAATTCCGATATCGGCTCTGGAAAGTACAGGTGCATCGTTGATTCCATCACCGACGAATGCCAGTTTTTCTTTTTCTGTCTTTCTGTCCAACAGTTCTTCCACTTTGCTTACTTTATCTCCCGGAAGCAATTCGCTGTAAACCTCCTGAATTCCCAGATCCTTTGCCACATAATCTGCCACATTTTTCCGGTCACCTGTCAGCATGATGGTCTTTTTTACACCACATTTTTTCAGCTCTTTAATCGCCTGTTTTGCGTGGGGTTTCACCGTATCGGAAATCAGAATATGTCCTGCGTATCTGCCGTCCACAGCCATATGCACAACTGTTCCTACATGACTGCAGGATCTGTATGCAATTCCCAGTTTTTCCATCAATTTTTCATTTCCTGCTGCCACAGCAATGCCGTCTACTTTCGCAGTAACACCGTTGCCACTGATTTCTTCAATCTCTGTGACACGACTTCTGTCAATATTTTTTCCATAGGCTTTCTGCAGACTCTTGCTAATCGGATGAGAAGAAGAACACTCTGCAAGGGCGGCATATTCCAGAAGTTTTGCATCCTCCAGCTCATTATGGTGTACTCCGCTTACTTCAAACACACCCTGTGTCATGGTACCGGTTTTATCAAATACCACATATTTTGTCTGAGACAAAGTCTCCAGATAGTTCGACCCTTTAACCAGAACACCTGCTTTACTTGCACCACCGATGCCTGCAAAGAAACTTAACGGAATACTGATGACCAGCGCACATGGACAGCTGATAACCAGGAAAGTCAGTGCACGGTAGATCCAGTCGCCCCATTCCGGTGACAGTCCCATGAAAAGTATACGAACCAGCGGAGGCAACACAGCCAGTGCCACCGCACCGTAGCATACCGCCGGAGTATAGTATTTTGCAAATTTTGAAATAAAATTCTCTGATTTTGATTTCTGAGAACTTGCATTTTCTACCAGATCAAGAATCCTGGATACCGTAGATTCTCCGAATTCCTTTGTGGTCCGAATCTTTAACACACCGGTCATATTGATACATCCGCTGATGATCTCATCCCCGCAGTGCACATCCTGCGGTACACTCTCTCCGGTCAGTGCACTTGTATTCAGTGTGGAAGCTCCTTCTGCCACGATACCGTCAATCGGCACTTTTTCTCCCGGCTGTACCACGATGACAGAACCGATCTCCACTTCATCAGGATCCACCTGCTCCAGTTTTCCATCCTGTTCAATATTTGCATAATCCGGGCGGATATCCATCAGCTCGCTGATATTTCTGCGGCTCTTTCCGACCGCATAACTCTGGAACAATTCACCGATCTGATAAAACAGCATAACTGCTACGCCTTCTTTGTAATCCCCAAGGAGAATCGCACCGATTGTTGCTACCGCCATCAGAAAATTCTCATCAAACATCTGTCGGTTTAAAATACCTTTTCCCGCTTTTTTCAGGATATCGTATCCAATGACCAGATATGGGATCATAAACAATACGAATTTTACATATCCTTTCATCGGAATCAGAGAAAACGCAACAACCAGTACTGCAGCTATCACAATACGGATCAGCATCTTTTTCTGCTTCTTATTCATACTAAAGCCTCCTTTATTCATTCAATGCGGTTACTGTTCACCGGGTAAAAAATACAGCGTAAAGAAACAGCTTCGCTTTCCCGGGCAGTTTCTTTACGCTGTCATGATATCTTACAGATAAATCTCGCAGTCATCTTCTACTTTCTTGCAGTTTTTCAGTACATCCTGCATAACAGCTTTCGGATCCTGTCCTTCTTCAAATTCTACACTCATCTTCAGTGTCATAAAGTTTACATTTGCATTCTTTACACCTGCTGTGTTCTTTGCTGCTTCTTCCATCTTATTTGCACAGTTTGCACAGTCTACTTCGATTTTATAGGTTTTTTTCATATTATTTACCTTTGCCTTTCTTTTTTTACTTTTGTTTTTAATGTTATATATGAGCATTTGTTCATATGTTTGATTTTATTATAGCATTGGTTTTCTATTTGTCAACTGTTTTTCTGAATTTCTCTTAAAATTGGTCCACCGGACCAATTATTGATATGCAACGCAAGAAAAAACGCGCTCCCTTTTCCAAAGACAGCGCGTTTTTTCAATAGGATGCTTGTTCTTTTTATTTTACAATCTTCAACAGTAGTTCTGTTTCTTTTCTCTTCGGAGCCTCCGGCACTTCTTCCGGATAGCCGAGTGCGATCAGTGCGGATACCGATTCTGTCTCCGGGATCTGCAGAGCTTCTTTTACTTTTGCTTCTTCAAAGATTCCCATGATCACAGTTCCCAGACCTTTTTCCCAGGCAGCCAGACAGAAAGCTTCGCCCGCCAGCCCTGCATCGTAGGACTGCCAGTGTGTGCCCTTGGAGGTGGAAAAAGAACCATCTCTTTCATATCCGGACCGCTCATTGACTGTTGTCTCCACGATCAGCACCGGAGCCTGACCGATGATCCGCTGATTACCGGCAAATCCCATCACGCAGGTATCGGCGATCTCCTGCTTTTTCGCCTGGTTTATTATCGCGATGTAGTGGGCTGTCTGTGTATTTTTCCAGCTTGGTGCGTAGGCTGCTGCGCTAACAATCGCACGAATCTCCTCCTCGCTTACTGCCTGGTCTGTGAATTTTCTGGTGCTTCTTCTCTCTTTAATGCCTTTTATTAATTCCATGTCCTGCTCCTCCTGTTCTGTACAATAAAGCAGAAAAATCGGAGAACAACTCTTTGCAAAGAGACATTCTCCGGTTCTTCATATGTTTTTTATTATTTTTACATTATTTTATTCAGATTATCAATCGATTTCACAATGACGCACCATATCTCATACTCTGAATTATTCCCCAAGCTTTTTACCGGTCAGCATCTCGTAACCCTGCAGATATTTGTTGATGGTCTTGTCCACGATTTCCTGTGGCAGTGTCCAGTTGTTATCCGGGTTTGCTTTCAGCCAGTCACGGGCAAACTGTTTGTCGAAAGAAGGCTGGCTGTGTCCTGCTTCGTAGCCATCTGCCGGCCAGAAACGGGAGCTGTCCGGTGTGAGCATCTCATCACCGATCACCATGTTTCCTTCTTCATCCAGACCAAATTCAAATTTGGTATCTGCAATAATAATACCTTTGCTCAGTGCGTATTCTGCACATTTTTTATACAGTGCAATGGTGTTGTCACGAAGTTTCTCAGCCAGTTCCTGTCCTCTTCCCGGGAAGTATTTTTCCAGGTGCGTTACGCTCTGTTCAAAAGAAATATTTTCATCGTGATCACCGATCTCTGCTTTGGTAGACGGGGTGTAAATAGGTTCCGGCAGTTTATCGGATTCTTTCAGTCCTTCCGGAAGTTCGATACCGCAGACTTTTCCGGTTTTCTTGTAGCTTTCCCAGCCGCTTCCTGTGATGTAGCCACGAACGATACATTCGATCGGCAGCATCTCAAGTTTCCGGCACATCATACTGTTTCCGTCAAACTTCTCCTGCTGGAAGAACTCCGGCATATCTTTCACATCTACGGAAATCATATGGTTCGGAATAATATCTTCTGTCATATCAAACCAGAACTTGGACATCTGTGTCAGGACAGCTCCTTTTTTGGTCACTTCATTGTTCAGAATCACATCAAAACAGCTGATACGATCTGTAGCTACCATGATCAGGCTGTCACCGTTATCATAAATCTCACGTACTTTTCCTTCTTTAATAGGTTTCATTTCCTGCATTTTTTCACACCTCATCCTTTTCTTTGACAATGTCTGATGTATTTTTAGTACAGGAAAAGGCTACCACTATCAGCCGGTGATTGTCAAGTATTTGACCGGTTTTCACTTATAGTTTAAAAATCGCGTTTTAATAAGCACATCTTATAAATGTATGCTATTTCTTTAGAATTTTTTCTAAGTAATTCAGAAAATCCGTGATGTGTTCATCCCAATAATCCCATCCATGAATTCCTTCATGTTCCTCATATACATAATGATATGGATTTCCTTCCATCCCCTGGAAAAAGTCTCTGGTCTCTCTGGCCTTTTCAATCAGAAAATCCTCTGATCCACAAGTATGAAAAATCTCTGGCAATACCGGACGGTTTTTCTGCTTTTCTGCCATATAGAAGGTATCTTCTTCTGTTCCTCTCCAGTCTTTTCTGCCATATTTTGTGAAGTTCATCATATTCCATTTCTGATCATCAAACATACCGCTGTTATTCGGCATAGGTTTTCCGCCATTTGCTCCAGCTGAAAAGCAGCCGATTGCAGCATATCGATCCGGATTGTTGATTCCTATCTTCATTGCACCATATCCACCCATGGAATTGCCTGCAATAAAGTTGTCCTCTCTCTTTTCTGACAGTGGGAAAAACTGTCGCATCAGAACCGGCAGTTCTTCTACAATATAAGTATAAAATGCACCGCCATGAGCCATATCTGTATAAGAGCTCAGATGGGCACTCGGCATCACAACTGCCAGTCCAAGAGGTGCCACATATCGTTCGATGGATGTCCGCCTCTGCCACGTTGTCTGGTCATCGGTTGCTCCATGAAGCAGCCACAGTGTCGGATATTTCTGATCCGTTTTTTCTCCGGATTCCAGTCCGATCTCATTCTTTACCGGCTGCGGTAAGATCACATCCACGCCCACTGCCATATGAAGTGCCTGACTGAACATTTCTACCTGCATATATGCCATATCAATCTGCCTCCTTTCGGATCTGGTCTATCCAGTTCAGAATATCCTGGATCCAGACATCCCAGTATTTCCAGCTGTGATCTCCCTCTGCTTCTTTATATACATAATCATAATCCAGTTCCTTCAGTGTCTGGTTCATCTCACGGTTCTGTTCGATCAGAAAATCATCTACGCCACACCACATATAAAATTTTGGCATCGGCGTATGTTCTTCTTTTCGTTTTTTTGCCAGTGCAAACAAATCGTGTTTACTTCCTTTGAATTTCTCCGGATCTCCAAAGATGTCCTCCCCCAGTGTGGGATAAAAATTCTCATTATTCAATCTGGCACAGATATCTACTCCAAATCCACCGGACAGACTGGCAATTCCTGCATATTTTTCCGGACAGGTAAGTCCCAGTTTGAAGGCACCGTATCCGCCCATAGAATTGCCTGTCACAAAGCGGTCTTTCGGATCATTGGATATACATGGGAAAAATCTTTCACACAATGTCGGTAATTCTTCCGAGAAAAATGTAAAGTAATCAAAACCATATTGCATATCGGTATACCATCCAAGATGAGCATTCGGCATCACAACTGCTATGCCATGTTCTGCTGCATATCGTTCAATGGAAGTGTTTCTTGTCCATATGGTCTGGTTATCTGTCATCCCATGAAGCAGATACAATACCGGATATTTATTCTGTTTTTCCACATGTCCGATTCCGATCTGCCCTTCCGTCTGCTGAGGAAGGATTACCTCCATCTGAGAACTCATCCCCAGAACTTCTGAGAAAAAATCAACATGAATCAATGCCACGTTACTTCACCTGCTTTCTATTATTTGATGGCACTGTCTACCTGACCCTGTACAAATGCATCCTGCAGGAGCAGATAGATAATGGTTAACGGTAAAATAGCTAAAACTGCAGACGCTGCCGCACCTCCGTAGTTATTACCTACACTTGAAAAATATTTTTTAATCGTCAGTGTGATCGTTAATAATTCCGGCTTCTGCATAATATACATGGAGTATGCATATTCATTCCATGCAGCAACACCGTGGAGAATTACAACCGTCGCAATGATCGGCTTCAGCTGTGGCAGAATAATATAGAAAAATGTCTGTATAATATTAGCCCCATCTATGATGCTTGCTTCATCCAATGCCCTTGGTATGGATGAAATAAAGTTCGTAAACATAAACACGGACATTGGTAATCCAAACGCTACCAGCGTAAGAATCAGTCCCCAGTAACTGTTGATTGCTTTCAGATCAACCAGGAAGGTATACACACCAACCAGGATCGTCAGTGGCGGGATCATCATAACCCCCATGAATACGTTCCGGATAAATCCGTTGAATTTTGAGTCATTTCTGGAAAGTGGATAAGCTGCCATGCATGCCAGAACTACCTCGATCACGATGGTAAAGACTGCAATAATCGCCGAATTTTTAAATGCTCTTAAGATAGTTCCATCTTTAATTACGGAAGTGTAATTATCTATTCTCCACACCTCCGGAAATCCCAGTGCTGTGGATCCATCTGACATGCTTTTAAAAGACTGCATAAATAAAACATACAACGGAATCAGATAAATAGCAATGATCAAAAATGCCAGCAGATACTTCCACCAGTATCCTTTTTTCTGTCCCGCATAGTAGTGGGTACCCTCTTCTATATTTTTTTTCACTTTTTCTCTTGTTTTCATTACATCTCCACCTCCTTCTTCCGGAAGTATCCATTCAATATCAGGGAACAAAGCAGGATAAACAGGAACATCACTACACCGACCGCGGAAGCGTAACCAGCCTGCTCCGCTTTAAAGTACCTGTTATCGATATACCAGGACAACGATGAAGTTTCAAATCCCGGACCACCGCCGGACAGAGATACTACTACATCGTAAAGTTTCAGTCCACCGATCAGATTGATGACAAATGCTGAAGACATTGCCGGAATCAGGAGAGGCAGTGTAATAGAGCGGAAGATCTGGAAAGTTCCCGCACCGTCTATAGCTGCTGCTTCATAATACATACGGGAGATATTCTGCAGACCTGCCATGTAGATGACCATACAGATTCCACAGTACTGCCAGGAGTTGATCAATGTGATAAATACTCTTCCCACTGCTCCGGAAGCCATCCAGTCACGTCCCTGAAGTCCGAACCAGCCAAGGATTTCATTGATTGCACCGGTATTCTGAACCACAAAGTACATAATATATCCCATGATCAGTCCAGAAATCATAACCGGAAGATATACGATAGTACGGACAACTTTATGTCCTGCAAACTTGGTATTTAAAAACAGGGCCAGCGCCAGTCCAAGGACATTTTGTAAAATCGTACTTCCAAAGCCATACAGGATCGTGTTCAGAAATGCCATCTTAAAGTTTTCATCCCTGAACAGATCCAGATAATTCTTCATGCCCACAAACTTCTTCACCGGTGAATATCCGTTCCAGTTATAAAAGGATGTCTTTACGGATGTAACCAGCGGTAATAACACAAACAGCAACACCAGTCCAAGCGCAGGCAGATATAATAAATTCATTCGTCTATTTCTTTTTGTCATATGTTACCTCCGAAAAAAGCTGCTGCCTTACTATGCAAAGCAGCAGCTTTTTTATTATCAGCCATTTGTTCCTAACAATGTTTTATAGTTTTCCTGAAAATAGGATGCTGCCTCCGCTACACGATCTTTTGCTGTTCCTACTTCTCCATTATATAATTTTGCCATGGTTTCCTGCATAACGTTCCACATTCCGCTTGGAAGATATTCACGGTCAAAGAAGTTGGAATATGTAATGTTATCCCCAGCAGCTTCTACAGATTTTTTGTAGAGTTCCAGGCTTTCGCTGTCTTCCGGTGTTACATCACTCAGACCAGGCATTCCACCATTGGCTGTGCAGTACTCTGTCAGATTGTCTTTTTCCAGAAGGAAGTTCAGCAGAGCTTTGCAGCAGTCAATGTTTTCGGAAGTGTTGGAAATTGCCAGGCAACTACCTTCACCAACGGTATATGCTGCATTTCCACCTTCTTCTACTGCCGGAACCGGGATGATTCCAAAGTTGACATCCGGTGTATATGTCTTCATTGTCTGAATATTCGCCGGTGAACCCCACGGAATAAATCCATAATCTCCGCTTCCCAGATATTTGAACTGAGTCGTCTGGTCTGCTGTGAAGATGTCTTCGTTGAACCATCCGTTATCATACAGTTCTGCATACAGATCCAAGAACTGGGTATTCTTTGTAAAATCAAAGCTTCCGTCTTTCAGTGCTTCTCTGCTCTCATACGGTGCTCCATCGATCGTATAGAAAGAGTTTAACTGTTCCATGGTACCGGTCAGTGTACTTCCGTTCTTTCCTGAGATAACCAATGGAGTTGTTCCGTTTGCTTCCAGTTTCTCACAGGCAGCCTTGAAATCATCCCATGTCTTGATCGCATAAGGATCAATATCATTTGCTTCCAGCACATCTGCATTGTAAACCATTCCATATACCCACTGTGTTAACGGTGCGGTACAAACTTTTCCATTTTCATCTGTAATAACCGCTTTTACTGCGTCATCCAGACGGCTTACCCATTCTTCTCCGCTCAGATCTTCACAAAAATCGTTGTAACGAAGGGTTGACCAGCCGTGAGTTACAAACATATCCGGCATATCCTGAGATGCCATACGGGTCTTCATGATATTTTCATGGTCACTTCCGTTTTGAACGACCTCAACCTCTGCTCCTGTCTGCTGGCTGAACTCGTCGATCAGTTTGTTGAAGCAATCCAGCGTATTCTGATCACCCTGGATAGAATCTTCAATGTCTACTTCGATCTTAACGCCATCAAAAGATCCGTCGGAACTGTCTGCAGATGCTTCGCCGCTGTCTGTTGTCTCTGTACTGCTGCTGTCATCTGTCTTTGCATCTGTCTGTTTTCCGGAATCTGAGGAACCGCACGCTCCAAGGGTTCCCATCATGCTTGCTGCCAGCAATACTGCCAAAACTTTTCTCTTCATGTAAAATCCTCCTTTTGTGATGTGTTCGCTCACATCTGTCTTGTTGCTTTACATTTTAACAGGTCGATGGTATACTTTGGTTATAAATTTTAGTGCACTTTTGTTAGTTTTTCAATGATTCTTGAGGTATTTTTATGAAATTAAAACGAAAGATTTTTCTGATTTTTTCTCTGGTCGCCGTGATTCCGATGATTTTCCTGACTACCTATACGGTTGTCCAGTATACTCATATGATTGATAATCGTATGGAAGATATTTCCCATGAGCAGCAGGAAAATCTATCAGATGCTATCGATGCTTCGTATACTTCCATCCGTCAGGTTTTCATGCTGTTGACCTTTGCAAGTAACACAGATTCTTCGATTATCAAAATTCTGCGGCCTTACGCAGACCCGGAAATTCATATGACGAATATGGAGATCTACCGTGCCTGTCTTCAACTTCGCAATGCGAATCAGAATATTTTTTATACTTACGATTTTCTGAACGGTGTCTATGTCTATACGCCTTCCGGAAATCTGATTTCCTATGAAACAAGTAAGAACGGAACCATTGCTCAGACCTACAATCCCAAAAATGATGACTGGTATAATCGCACCATTGAATCGGGTGGAAAAATGTATTACAGCTCTCTGGATGAACATCCTATGTTTGAGTCCAAGAATAAAAGTATCTTTTTTTCTCAGACCATTATCGATCCGGATACCGGTAAGTTTCTCGGTGTACTCATTATCGACTGTTCTCCGGAGCTTTTCAATCTGGATTCGGTCAATGCCCTTGGTAATATGAACCTGATCACTCTAACCAATACAAACAATCAATCAGTCTACTATACCAACGATTCAGATGGTTCTTTTTCTATAAAGCCAGATGCATCCAATACTCTTTATACTGAGATTGATCATACGCCTCTTCTTCTCGCACTCACTCTGGATTATTCCTCTTTGCGGGAAGATTACACCAGAATTGCATTTCTTCTGGTTATCGTCTCTGCGCTCTGTATTTTATGTGTATTACTGTTTACTTTTTATTTTTCGAACAGTATGCTCCTTCCAATCGAAGAACTCAGTGAACAGATGCTCCATCAGTCCGATCCCGTTGTCCACTCGAAAAAGGATTATACCTGTCGGAAAGATGAAATCGGAACCCTTTACCGTCAGTACGACATGATGCTGGAAAAGTTAAATGCATCGATAAAAAAAGATTATCAGGACAAACTGATCGTTCTTGATGCACAGATGAAATCCCTGGAGGCACGGATTAATTCACACTTTCTTTTTAACACGCTGGAATCCATTAACAGCCTGGCTGAAATCGACGAAAACGAAGATATAGCCACCATGTCACTGGCTCTTGGCAATATGTTTCGCTACGCTATTAAGACAGAAAGCGAACTGGTAACGCTGGAGCAGGAACTTCGTCATGTACAGGACTATGTGGCAATTCAATCTATCCGGTTTGATAACCGTTTCCATTTATCGGTTACGATTCCAGAAGAATTGTATGAGCTAAAGGTCTTGAAACTAATTCTGCAGCCGCTGGTGGAAAATGCACTTTGCCACGGTCTTCATTATTGCACCAGTGGTGATCAGATTACGATTCACGGATATGTAGCAGATCGTATTCTTCATATATTTGTATCGGATAACGGCTGTGGCATCTCGCTGGAAGAACTGGAACGGATCCGGCAGCATCTGAATGAAGAAGCTGTCTTTACCGAACTCGGACACAGAAACAAACAGAGTATCGGTCTGAAAAATATCCAGTCGCGGATTGAATTATATTATGGAAAAGGCTATGGACTGACCATCCACAGTCAGCTGACGCAGGGCACCGAGATTGAAATCAAGATCCCTGTTTTTCAGTCGAAGGAGGACTGATTGTATGTATACTTATGTGATTATAGACGATGAACCACTGATTCGAAGAGGAACGAAGAAAAAACTGGAACCTTTATCTCATCTGCTCACCTGCTGTGGGGAGGCTTCTGATGGAAGGGAAGGTCTGGAACTGGTCCGACAGTTAAAACCCGACATCGTAATCCTGGATATGCAGATGCCGGTTATGGACGGTACGGAACTACTTCCCGCTCTTTCTGAGGAATTTCCTTCCACCGCTTTGATCGTTATCAGTGGCTTCCAAAATTTTGACTATATGAAACAGGCGATTTCTTCCAAAGTCATTGACTACATCTTAAAGCCATTCAGCAAAGATGAGATTCAGCAGACTGTCTTAAAAACCATTGACTCTCTGAAAGATAAAGAAGCGGAAGACCATCATCTGACTTCTATGGTTCAGGAAAAAGAAGAGGCCTTCTATTCTCTTGATCTGAAGCTGCTGACAGATTTTCTGCTTGGCTATACAGATACCGCACACTCGTCTGTCAGCTCTCAGAAACTATCTTTTATCAATGAAATGCATCACTTTGTGTTACTGACACTTTATTCTCTTCCGGAACAAGATCCACTCCCGGTACAGAACTGGCTGGAGCGGAATGGGTTTACAGATCTTGCCCTTTATCTTCCGGACGGAAATACGCCTTCTTTTCATTTTCTGATTGTATTTCTTCCTGAGACCTCCGCAGACAGTGCTGTCTCCAACCGTTTACTGCGTCAGTTTTTAAACGATTTTCTTCCGTGGCTGGAACATTTTCCTGCCTATCCACTGGTTGGGATCAGCGCAGTTCACAAAGATCTTTCGAAACTGCACACTGCTTATACGGAGTGCCGGGAAGCACTGAATATGCAGCCTGTAGGTATTTCCCATACAGACAGTTCTTTCTTTTATCAGCCTTCCGATCCACCTTCTTCTATCAGCTGGGAAAAACAGGACGAATTCCTTTTTCGTATCGAATCCGGCGAAGGCGAGGTTGTCCGGGAGATGGTCGAAGAACTGTTTTCTTACTATCTTACACTCACTCCCTGTACACTCTGGGATGTGAAATGCCATTGCGAACAGCTGACGTATCATTGTCATACGGTTTTAAATTACTATCTGAAAAAAACTGACGATTCCTGGAAAGCTTCTCCCAATATGCAGGCAATCGTAAACACCTTATTTTCTTCTGATGAAGTAAAAGCGTATTATATGCAGTTTTTCCTGAATATTACATCCCTGTTGAAGAAACAAAGTGTCTACAATACCGGCGAACTGATTGATCAGATTCAGCTTTATATCCAGCGAAACTATCAGAAAAATATCACTCAGGAATTCATCGCTTCCCTCTTTTACCTGAACCGAAGCTATCTCAGCCAGCTTTTCAAAAAGCAGACCGGACAAAAATTTGTCGACTATCTGAATGATATTCGTATGAACAAAGCCAAAGAGCTGCTGATACATTCTGACCGTAAGATGTATCAAATTGCAAAAAATGTAGGCTACGACAATACAAAATATTTTTTCCGGATTTTCAAAAAGAAAATCGGACTGTCACCGGAGCAATATCGTGAGCAATTTGCCGATGTGCAGGCATAACGAGTAACTAAAAAAGGAAGGCTGTTTTCATGCTTTAGCATGCAACCTTCCTTTTGCTTTCTCTATTTTCCTTCATCCAGCAACTGTAAAAATTCATTTTCTGGCATCGGTTTATAGTAATAGTATCCCTGGATATAATCACATCCGTTCGCCCGCAGGAATGCTACCTGTTCTTCGGTCTCTGCACCTTCCGCTACCAGTCGAATCCCCAGCTGATGTGCCATATCGATAATTGCCCGCAGGATACTCTCTGACTTTTTATTCACTCCGATATTTCGTACAAAACTGATATCCATCTTCAGGATATCAAAATCATAATCCTGCAACATTCCAAAAGACGAATATCCGTTTCCGAAGTCATCCAGCAGGATCTCTGCACCGTTTTCTTTCAGATGCATCAGCATACGGGTGTGATTCTCGCCTATTGCTGCCAGAGAAGTCTCCGTAATTTCAAAGCGGATCTTCTGTTCATTCTGATTGTTTTTTTTCAGTCCCCGCACGATCCATTCCAGCATATTTTCATCGTAGAAGTCCATCCAGGAAAGATTGACGGATACAGGTACAAACCGTTTCTTTTCTGCTCTTCGCTGATCCAGACAGCCTGTCACTTTCTCAATCATATAGCGATCCAGTTCGGAGATATAGCCTCCCTTTTCCAGTGCCGGAATAAACTGTCCGGGAGAAATAAATCCTTTCTGCTCATGAAACCAGCGCACCAGGGCCTCAGCCGATACGATTTTTCCGGTTTTCGCATCCACGACCGGCTGATAAAACACCTGAAATTCCTGTTTTTCAATCCCCTCTTCGAATTCCGAACAGATTTCCATCTCATCCACATAGGTATCTTTCATATCGCTTTTAAAAATAGCATAGGGTTTCAGATACTCATCTGTGATATATCCCTTTGCAAGTTTTGCTCTGTCTATCATACCGGTGACCGACACATCATTTTCCTGGATATAATAAATACCACAGGTACTGTAAATATGCATCTTTCTTTTTTCTTTTCCGTAATTGAAATTACAAAATTCTGTCAGATAGTCATAATCCAGATTCCTTGCTTCGATCAGACACGCAAAATGATCCGATTCAATCCTCGAAGTATCAATGGGAGCAAATCTTGAATATATGATCCTCTGGTAAAACCAGCACAGTAATTTATCTCCACCACCTACGCCGAGAAGTTCATTGACTGCCTTAAAATTTTTAATATTAAAAAACAGAAGCACATAATCTGTTTTTGCAGGCATCTCTTTTAATGATCTTGACACCCGGCGGATAAACTCCTTTCTGTTACCTCCCCCCGTTACCTGATCAATATAATCTCGTTCAAAAAGTGCGATCGTGTTGCGCACTCTGGTGTTAACAATCCTTGCATCAAAAGGTCTGCTGAAATAATCACTGACCCCCATTTCATAAGCGTGCCCAATATATTCATTGGATGTCTCTGCAGATATAATAATAACCGGAAGTTCTTTCAGCCAGTTACGCTGCTGCATCACCTGCAGCACGCCGAATCCATCCAGCTCCGGCATGGTAATATCCAGAAGTACGATAGAGAAACTATAAAGTCCTTCCTCCATGATTGCTATGGCTTTTTTCCCATCTTCCGCTTCCACAATATCATATTCATCTTCCAAAATCCCGGTCAGAATCTCACGATTCATCTCGGAATCATCCACGATCAGAATACGTCTTTTTCTCGTCTGTTTCATTTATGTGTTCTCCAAACAAATGTTAACAGCCACTTCCCTGCTGCTTCTTTCGTTAGTATACCGATTATATTATACTCTATTTTCGATGCAGTGTCTATTATTTCTCTTTATTTCTGCCCACAGGATGTTACTGTCGTTACTGTTCACTGGCACATCCTCGCGAGGCACTTTTCACTTTACAGGAAAGCAATTCCCCATAAAACCAAAAAAGCCGGAGAACTGCAGAACAGTTCTCCAACCTCTCATTTTCTGTTTATTTTATTTTTCATCTGCCGGTACGTCTTTGATGCTGAAGCTCATTCTTCCCATCTTATCCTTGCCCATACAGATCACTTTGACTTCATCGCCCAGTGTCAGAACATCCTCTACCCGGTTGATACGCTCTTTTGCGATCTTGGAGATATGAACCATACCCTCTTTTCCTGGTGCAAATTCGATAAATGCGCCGAATTCTTTGATGCTTACTACTTTACCGGTGAAAATCTGGCCTTCTTTGTAATCTGTTACGATGGTCTGGATATAGTGAATTGCTTTATCCATCATCTTCTGATCTGTTCCGCAGATAGAAACTGCTCCGTCATCTGTGATATCGATTTTTACACCGGTCTCATCGATGATCGCATTAATGGTTTTTCCTCTCTGACCTACCACATCGCCGATCTTTTCCGGATCGATCTTGATCTGAACGATCTTCGGTGCGTATTCATTCACATGTTCTCTCGGGCCTGCGATGCATTTTTCCATAACTTCGGTCAGAATATACTCTCTTGCCTGTTTGGTCTTTGCAATAGCCTCTTCAATGATCGGACGGGTCAGACCATGGATCTTGATATCCATCTGGATCGCTGTGATACCATCATGTGTACCTGCCACCTTGAAATCCATATCGCCGAAGAAATCCTCCAGACCCTGGATATCGGTCAGAACAATATAATCATCATCGGTCTCGCCGGTTACCAGACCACAGGAGATACCTGCTACCGGTTTTTTGATCGGTACACCTGCTGCCATCAGAGACATGGTAGATGCACAGATACTTGCCTGAGAAGTAGATCCGTTGGATTCGAATGTCTCAGATACGGTACGGATCGCATATGGGAATTCTTCCTCACTTGGCAGTACCGGAACCAGAGCTTTCTCAGCCAGTGCGCCATGACCGATCTCACGACGTCCCGGTCCACGGCTCGGTTTTGTCTCACCTACAGAGTAGGACGGGAAGTTATAGTGATGCATATAACGTTTTCCAACCTCGAACTCATCCAGGCCATCCAGACGCTGTCCCTCGGACAGAGGAGCCAGGGTGGTGATGGTACAGATCTGTGTCTGTCCTCTTGTAAACATGGCAGAACCGTGAACACGCGGTACGATATCCGTTTCTGCAGCCAGCGGACGGATCTGTGTGATCGCACGACCATCCGGACGTTTGTGATCTTTCAGGATCATCTTACGAACGGTCTTTTTCTGATACTGGTACACGGCTTCACCCAGAACAGCCAGCCATTCCTCATTATCAGCAAATGCTTCTTCCAGTTTTGCTGTCACCTGACGGATATTTTCTTCTCTTGTCTGTTTGTCATCGGAGAATACAGCTACTTCCATCTCTTCCGGTGTTACGATCTCTTTCATCGCTGCGAACAGTTCTTCCGGAACCGCACAGGATTCATAGCTGTGTTTTGCTTTTCCGCAGTCAGCTACGATTTTGTCGATAAATGCGATGATCTCTTTGTTGACCTTATCAGCTTCAAAAATAGCTTCAATCATCTTTGCTTCCGGAACTTCGTTTGCTCCGGCTTCAATCATGATGACTTTTTCTCTTGTGGAAGCAACAGTCAGTTTCAGGTCAGATTTTGCATTCTGCTCCAGTGTCGGGTTAATGATCAGTTCACCATCGATCATACCTACCTGTGTTGCTGCACACGGTCCGTCAAAAGGAATATCTGAGATGCAGGTTGCGATAGAGGAACCAAGCATTGCCACAACTTCCGGATTACACTGTGGATCTACAGACATTACCATGTTATTCAGTGTAACATCATTACGGTAATCCTTCGGGAACAGCGGACGCATTGGACGGTCAATTACTCGGGAGGTCAGAATCGCATGCTCGGATGCTTTTCCTTCTCTCTTGTTAAATCCACCCGGGATTTTTCCTACTGCATACATTTTCTCTTCATATTCTACACTTAACGGGAAAAAATCAATTCCTTCTCTTGGCTTTTCTGATGCGGTTGCGGTAGAAAGTACAACGGTATCACCATAATGCATAAATGCTGCGCCATTAGCCTGTTTTGCCACGCGGTCGATGTCAACTGTCAGTGTTCTTCCTGCCAGTTCCATAGAATAACTTTTGTACATACATTTTCTCCTTTTTCTGCCCTCTGGGCGATTTTTTCGTTACTGTTCATTTCATTCTCAGCAACATTCTGCCGGCGGATATGCTCCGAAACAACTGAAAAACACACTCCCCGCTGTCCTTATCCTGCTTTGGCAATATGCTTTTCAGTGGTCTCGGCATCCTTTCCGACATCTTCCGGTAATCGACAGTATCCGTTGGGATATATTTTCCCTTTTTCCGCTGTCTTGTACAGATTAAGATAAGAGGGATGGAAGAATACCTTCCACCCCTCGCCATTCTTTTCTCTGTGCAGTTGAATTACTTTCTGATTCCTAATTTTTCAATCAGTGCACGATATCTTTCGATATCTGTTTTCTTCAGGTAATCCAGCAGACCTCTTCTCTGACCTACCATTTTCAGCAGACCTCTTCTGGAATGATGATCTTTGTGGTGTGTTTTCAGATGCTCTGTCAGCTCCTGGATTCTTGCTGTCAGTACAGCTACCTGTACTTCCGGTGAACCTGTGTCGCCTTCTGTTCTTGCGTATTCAGCCATAATAGCCTGTTTCTTTTCTTTAGAAATCATTTTGTTTTCCTCCTGTTTTTTCAATCGCCACATATTAAGAAATGGTCGGAGTATCCGATATCTGAATATGGGCTAACTCATACTTGGATAGTATACCATATACTTTCAGTAATGTAAACCTCTTTTTTCGAAATATTGCTTTCCTGAACCGGCATCTCTCTGAATCTGTGCTTTCAGTTCTTCCACCGAATCAAACTTGCACTCCGGACGCACAAAGTGATAGAATTCCACCCGGGCCTCTTCCCCGTACAGATCCTCGTCGCAGTCAAACAAATACGTCTCTACACCTGCAAACGGCACTTCCACGGTGGGTTTCACCCCCACATTGGAGATTCCATAGAACGTTTTACCTTTGATAAAAGTTTTCGATGCATAGACACCAAAGGGTGGTAGAAGTTTTCCGTCTTCCGGCACCTGATTAATCGTCGGAAGTCCCCAGGTACGCCCCAGCTGTCTTCCATGTACCACTTCTCCCAGCACAAAATACCGGTAGCCGAGGAGCTCATTGACTTTCTCGATATTTCCTTCCTGAAGTACCTCACGGATCCAGGTGCTGCTGATCGGGCGTTCTTCCCGCGTCTCCTTGCTTAAAATTTCCACCTCAAATCCATATTGGGTACCCGCCTGCCGTAACAGTTCCGGATTTCCTTTTCTGTTATGTCCAAAGTGAAAATCCGGCCCCACCACTACATATGCGGCACGCAGCTGTTTAACCAGAATCTCCCTGATAAAATCCTCCGGCTCCATCCGGATGATTTCCGGAACGAACGGACACTCCACCAGACATTCCACTCCCCGGCGTTCCAGAAGAATCCTGCGCTCTTCATTCGTAAGAATCGTCCGCTTGATCCTGGTTCCCAGTCTGACAAGAGGAGAAACATCAAAGGTAAATACTACCGTTTCATATCCTTCTTTGCCGATTTCCAGAACCCGGTTGATCAGTTTACTGTGCCCCTTATGGACGCCGTCAAATTTTCCAAGTGTTACCACACTTCTCTTATCCAATTGAAAATCCAGATTTTTTGTAATATATTTCATGTCTCTTTCCATTCTTCTCTCTGTCGCAACTGTTTTTCCAATTGCTTTTACGGGACAAAACATCTCACAGAATATTGCCTGCAGAACCGTTACGCCTCATTTTCTTTTCGATAAAACATTTTCACCGGTATCATCTGATCTGTCTTTTTCTCATACAGTCCTATAAATGTCTCCCGGCTGTCATATACTCTGACATAACCTCCATCCACCTTGAGCTCCTCCTGTAACAGTTCCGGAAAAATCCGGTTTCCGTTGTGTACCAGAAGATCACCCTGCGGTGTTGTTTTCGCAGGCGGATACTGATCGAACATCCTGTCTACCGGAAGAATCAAACGTTCTATATTACCTTCTTCCATGACTTTTTGTACTTCGTCCAGTTTTACCGCGTCTGTTAATCCAAACCGCTCTACCCGGGTACGCAGAAGTTCTTCCATGCAACCGCCACATCCCAGTTTTTCACCGATATCGTTACATAAGGTCCGGATATACGTTCCCTTGGAACACTGCACCAGAATCTTTACTTTCGGAAGCTCCATCCACAGAACCTCAATGTTATGAAAGGTAACCGGTCTGGCTTTTCGCTCCACGACTTTACCTTCCCGTGCCAGTTCGTACAGTTTTTTTCCATTCACTTTCAGTGCGGAATACATCGGTGGAACCTGCTGCTGCTCACCCTGAAATGAAAGAATGCAGGTGCGGACTTCTTCTTCCGACACCTGCACTGACGACTCCTTCAGGATCGTTCCTTCCATATCCTGGGTATCGGTGGTGATTCCCAACCGTAGCACTGCCTCGTATTCCTTATCGTGATCTGCCAGCAGATCACACAGTTTTGTTCCTTTTCCAAGGCAGACCGGCAGGACACCCTGTGCCTGAGGATCCAGGGTTCCCGTATGACCGATCTTTTTTTGTTTTAAGATTCCACGAAGCTTCGCCACCACATCATGAGATGTATAGCCTGCTTCTTTGTATATATTGATTACACCGCTTCTTTCCATATGTTTTCTTTACTCCTGAAGCTGTCTTTCTATATCCAGTGTCAGACTGTTTACCACATCAAACACTGATCCCTGCATAGTACATCCGGCTGCTTTCACATGACCTCCACCGCCAAAATAAGAAGCCACTCTTGCCACATCCACTTTGCCGTTGGAACGCATGCTGACTTTATACTCCTGCACACCGATTTCATATAAAAAGATGGCAACCTCCACGCCACGGGTATTCTGTAACTGGTTGACGATACCATCCATATCTTTCGGTGTCACACCGTAAAAATCCATGTCTTTCTTTCTCACATAACCCACGATACACCGCTGATCCAAAAGCATGATGCTCTCCATAATCGTGCGTCCCATAATCTGATTCTGTGCATAGGATTTTGTATAGAAAGAATCCTTGATGATACTGGTAAAATCAATGCCTTTTGCCATCAGCTGACCTGCGATCTCCATGGTTCTGGTTCCGGTACAGCTGTACTGGAACACACCGGTATCGTGAACGATCCCGGTATACAGTGCTTCCGCACAGGCTTTGTTGATCTTTTCCGGCTCCAGAAGTTCATAGAGCACTTCACAGGTAGAGCTTGCGTCTGGAACGATCTGATTCTCCTGTGCAATTCCTTTATTCGTGATGTGATGATCGATGCACGCGGTTATTTTCGCCGTATTCACTGCCTGACCGGCAACGCCGATCCGGTCTGTGCTGCTGACATCGAATTCCAGGAACAGGTCATATTCTTTCTCTTCCCATTCCTGTTTCGCCTGATCGATGTCCTGAATAAAATGAAATACTTCCGGTACCTCCTCCAGATAAACATCTGTCTGGATCTGTGGGTAATTTTCTTTCAGATACAGATACATTCCCATACAGGAGCCCACGCAGTCACCATCCGGTCTTACGTGACCGGCGATGGCTGCTGTGGTTACACCCTCAAGTACAGATGCAATATTATTTATCATCTTCCTCATCCCTTTCCGGGGTCTCTTTATTTACCTCGTCAATTAATCTGGACATATGCACACCATATTCAATCGACTGATCCAGTACAAACTGAATCTCCGGTGTGTTACGAAGATTCAGACGTTTTGCCAGCTGGCGGCGTACATAACCTTCCGCACTGCGAAGACCGGCGATGGTATCTTTCTTTTCCTCATCGGAACCCATCACGCTGATGTAAGCCTTGCAGGTTTTCAGATCCGGTGCCACTTCCACGGAAGTGACGGATGTCATCATATGAATCCGTGGATCTTTGATCTCCTGACGGATGATGAGGCTTAATTCTTTCATCACTTCGCCGTTGATCCTTGTATTTTTTATACTGTTTTTTCTCATTATCTATCACCTCAATCCGGTATGAAAGCCTATCTCGGTACTTCTACCATGATGTATGCTTCTACCTGATCCAATTCCTGGATATCGTTGAATCCTTCGAATACCAGACCACATTCATAACCGGCTTTTACTTCTTTCACATCATCTTTGAATCGTTTCAGAGATGCCAGTGGGCCTTCGAAGATCTGTTTTCCTTCTCTGGAGATTCTTACCGTACAGCCTCTCTGGAATACACCATCCAGAACATAACTTCCGGCGATGTTACCGACACCGGATGCTTTGAAGATCTGACGAACTTCTGCATGACCGATGACTTTCTCTTCGAAGACAGGATCAAGCATACCCTTCATGGCAGCTTCCACATCTTCGATTGCCTGATAGATGACACGATACAGACGCAGGTCTACACCTTCCTGTTCTGCGGTTGCTTTTGCTGTCGCGTCCGGACGAACGTTGAAACCGATGATGATCGCATTGGAGGCGGAAGCCAGTGTTACGTCCGATTCGTTGATAGCACCTACACCACCATGGATGACCTTAACGACAACTTCATCATTAGACAGCTTCACAAGACTCTGCTTTACAGCTTCCACAGATCCCTGAACATCAGCTTTTACGATAAGATTCAGTTCTTTCAGGTTACCTTCCTGAATCTGGCTGAACAGATCATCCAGAGACATCTTCGCTTTTGTTTCTTCCAGCAGACGGTTCTTATTTTCAGAAATAAAGGTTGCTGCAAAGTTCTTTGCTTCTTTATCGTTTTCGGTAGCCACCAGAACTTCACCTGCGTTCGGTACATCTGACAGACCAAGAATCTCTACCGGCGTAGACGGGCCTGCTTCTTTGACACGGCGTCCCTTATCATCCATCATCGCACGTACTTTACCTGAGGAAGCTCCGGCTGCGATAAAGTCACCCACATGCAGCGTACCTTTCTGTACAAGAATAGTAGCAACCGGACCTTTTCCTTTGTCAAGCTGCGCCTCGATAACCAGACCACGTGCTTTTCTCTTCGGATTGGCTTTCAGTTCGCACACCTCGGAAGTCAGCAGGATCATCTCCAGCAGTTCCTCGATACCCTGGTGAGTCTTTGCGGACACCGGGACGAAAATAGTGCTTCCGCCCCAGTCTTCTGGGATCAGTTCGTACTCGGAAAGTTCCTGTTTTACTCTCTCGATGTTGGCACTCGGTTTATCCACTTTGTTGATCGCAACAATGATCTCAACACCTGCTGCTTTTGCATGGTTGATTGCTTCTACCGTCTGCGGCATCACACCATCGTCTGCTGCAACTACCAGAACAGCGATATCGGTGGAGTTTGCTCCACGCATACGCATAGCGGTGAATGCCTCATGTCCCGGAGTATCCAGGAATGTGATCTTCTGTCCCTTGATTGATACCACATATGCACCGATGTGCTGTGTGATACCACCGGCCTCACGGTCGGTTACATTTGTCTTACGAATCGCATCCAGCAGTGAAGTTTTACCATGGTCAACGTGTCCCATAACGCAGACAACCGGTGGTCTTGGAACGAGATCCTTCGGATCTTCCTCTTCCTCTTTTAACAGTTCCTCGATCACATCCACTTTTTCTTCCTGTTCTGCGATAATATCATAGTCAAGTGCGATCTCCTGTGCCTTTTCGAAATCGATCTCATGGTTTACCGTAACCATAGTTCCTTCCATAAACAGTTTCTTAACGATCACTGCCGGCTGCATCTTCATCTTTTCTGCCAGTTCGCGAATCGTCATTTTCTCCGGAAGTGTGATTTCTTTCACTACTTCTTTCTTTTCTTCCTTCGGCTGAGGACGGGCAGGTTTCTGCAGTGCTTTCGGCAGTCTGCTCTTCTGAAAACGTCCCTGGTTCGGACGGTTGGATCCCTGTCCGTTTCTTCTGTCCTGGGTCTTTTTCTCTTCTCTTTCGCGTTCTTTTTCTTTATCTTTTTCTTTGTTCTTTACGTCTCTGACCGGTTTTCTTGCCAGGCCCAGATCCATACTGTCCATAGCAGGTCTGGAATCTCTGCGTTCATTTCTGCGTCCGTTGTTTTCTCTTCCGTCGCGGTCTCTGTTATCACGGTTCATACCGTTTCTGTTGTTATCAAAACGACGGCCGCCCTGATTGTCTCTGTTCTGATTGTCTCTGTTTTGTCCGTCTCTGTTTCCATCGAAGCGACGGCTTCCGTTTCCGCCGTCCTGACGGTTGTTCTGTCCCTGATAACGGTTATTATTCTGGCCGTTTCTGTTATCAAAGCGACGGCCGCCCTGGTTATCTCTGCTCTGGCCATCACGATTCTGATTGTCTCTTCTTCCCTGACCGTTGAATCTTCTCTCCTGACCATCTCTGCTCTGATTGTCACGGTTCTGATATCCACTGCGGTTTCCTTCACCGTTTCCTCTTGCCGGTCTGTCCTGTCCGTTTCTGTCAGACTGCGGTTTGTTTCTTCTGAAATTCTTACCTTCCTGGGTCTGTGCGTTCTGCGGACGGAATACCTGAATCAGATTTGATTTCTTTTTCGGGCGGTCAGCTGCTTCTTTTTTCTCTTCTTTTCCTTCATTTTTTCCGGTGAATGCATCCCGGACCATTTTTTCATCTTTTTCTTCCAATGTACTCATATGACTCTTAACTTCTACCTTTTTCTCCTTTAAAAATTCAATAACTTCTTTGTTTGTTTTATTTAATTCCTGTGCAATTTCATAGATTCTTGATTTTGGCATTCTACCACCAACCTTTCTGCTCCATGCCAAGAAATGTAATTATTCAGATTTCAGCTGTTTTTCCATTGCTGCTGCCAGGTTTTCATCAGTTACTGCCAGAGACGCACGGAATTCTTTTCCCATGGCTCTTCCCAGTTCCTCTTTTCCTCCGAAATCATAACAGGGTACTTCATAATACGTACACATATTATGGAATTTCTTTTTGGTATTGTCCGACGCTTCCGCCGAAACGATGACCAGCCAGGCCTTTCCTGTTTTTACTGCTTTCTCCGTTGAAAACTCTCCGCTGACAATCTTACCTGCCTTGGTGGAAAGTCCGATCAGTGATAGTACTTTATTACAATTCAATCGTATCCAGCTCCCTTTCCAGGTTCTCGTAAACCTCCTGAGGAATCTGCATCTTCAGGGAACGTTCCAGCCCTTTGTTCTTGATGGCTTTCTGCAGACATTCCTTTGAGAAACAAAGATATGCGCCGCGACCGTTTTTTCTTCCGGTCACATCCAGTACGATTTCACCTTCCGGCGTCTTCAGTACACGCATCATTTCCTTTTTATTTTTCATCTCATTGCATCCGATACATTTCCGCAGCGGCACCTTTTTTATATTTCCCATAGCTATCCGCCTCACTGTTTTTTCAGATCTTACTCTTCTTCTGTGGATGTCTCTTCCGAGATCTTTTCTGTTTTCGGTTCTTCATCCAGTTCTACACCGGCCAGAGCATCTTCCATGGAATCTTCGCCCTCTTCATCGTCAGATTCCTGATAATATTCAAAATCACCTGCTTCTCTTGCCTGTGTCTCACTCTTGATATCAATCTTGAAGCCTGTCAGACGGGCTGCCAGACGGGCATTCTGTCCTTCTTTACCGATTGCAAGAGACAGCTGATAATCCGGAACAATAACCAGCGCAGTCTTCTCATCCGGATCTGCCAGTACGGTGATCACCTTTGCAGGGCTCAGTGCATTCTCAATCAACAGTGCCGGATTCTCATTCCAGCTGATGATATCGATCTTCTCACCACGCAGTTCTTCCACAATAGTGTTTACTCTGGCACCGTTCATACCTACACACGCACCGACGGCATCGACATCCGGATCATTGGACCATACAGCAATCTTGGTTCTGGAACCGGCTTCTCTTGCGATACTCTTGATCTCTACGATACCGTCTTTTACCTCTGTCACTTCTGCTTCAAAGAGACGTTTTACCAGTTCCGGATGAGTTCTGGAAACCATGATCTTTGGCCCTTTCGGTGAATCCTTAACTTCCAGTACATATACTTTGATACGTTCGGTCGGTTTGTATACTTCACCTTTGACCTGCTCGTTTTCACTCAGGATCGCATCTACCTTACCCAGATTCACACTGACATTTTTTCCCATGTACCGCTGTACCACACCGGTAACCACGTCTTTTTCTTTCTGGAAATATTCATCATACAGAACTTTTCTTTCTTCCTCACGGATCTTCTGCAGAATCACATTCTTTGCGTTCTGCGTCGCGATACGTCCGAACTGTTTGGACTGAATCGGAACCTGAACGATATCCCCCAGTTCATATTTGGAATCCATCATCTTCGCATTGGAAAGGCTGATCTCCATCACCGGATCTTCTACCACCTCCACTACGGTCTTGTCAGCATATACGCTGAACTCGCAGGTTTCATGATCGATGGTCACATGTACGTTATCTGCTTTTCCAAAATGGTTTTTACAGGCCTGAATCAGAGACTGTTCGATCGCTTCCATCAGAACTTCTTTGCTGATATTTTTTTCTTTTTCCAGAATAGTTAACGCTTCCAGTAATTCTGTGTTCATTTTTTCTTTATCCTCCTTAAAAATCAAAAGCAAGACGAATCAATGCGATATCTGCTTTTTCAAATGTCTGCTCTTTCTGATCCTCTGTGGTGATCGTCACGCTACTTTCATCATATGCACTGAGGATTCCGTAGAATTCTTTTTCTTTATTAATCGGACGATAGGTACGGATCTCTACTTCTTTTCCCATACTTCTTACGTAATCCTTTTCTTTCTTCAGAGGACGTCCAAGACCCGGGGAACTTACTTCCATAATATAAGCATCTTCGATAAAATCCAGTTCATCCAGTTTATCACTGAAGATTCTGCTGACTGCCTCACAGTCATCTACGGTAATTCCGCCTTCTTTATCGATATAGAAACGTAAATACCAGTTTCCTGCCTCTTTCACATACTCCACATCCACCAGTTCAAAACCAAACTGATCAATAATCGGCTGTGCCATAGCTTCCGCCTTCTGTTCGTACTGTTCTCTTACACTCATGCTTTCACCACCTTTTACATGAACAGCAGTTGCTGTCCTCAACAATCAACCCTGATTCTTCGGATGTTCGACCCGTAATTCATACCATCAAACTTCATCCTCCAACTCAGTGATTGATACTCAATGCAACAAATAAGAGTGGACGTATCGCCCACTCTTAAAACTAGTAATCATCTATTAACATGGTAATCATACCATTTATTATTATAAAATGCAAGCGTTTTCAGGCTTTTTCCTTTATACCCGCACTTTCGTTCCTTTGGTGTCCCGTTTTCCAAGCTTGATCTTATTGAGGACCATCTGCTTTTCTTTGTATTCAATCTGGTATTCCATCCGGCTTTCCAGAAGATATGCATGTTCCAGATAATCTCTGTCACCCATCTTCATTGCCCGGACACCAAGGGCTGCTTTTTTCTTCTCCGGTACTTCCTCTTTCAGAAAACGCAGAAAATATCCAGCATGGCTCTGCAGCACCACATAATCCATCGTGTCACACAACTCCACAAGAACCAGCTCATCCTCCTCCGTCAGTTTGGTAGAAGCGATGGTTCTCTTGATCACATCGAATTCCGTTCCCGGCACCTGTTTGATCATACCGGATTTTGTCACGAAAATCAGAGAAGCATTCTTTACTGCCTCCATATTGCTGACACAAAGCAGTTCTTCCTGTGCACTGGAAAAATTACTCAGGTTGTCGATCGGAACTCCTTTATCTCTCAGCCTTGTAAGTGGCAGATCCATCACTTTTACCGTATGCATCTGTCCTTTGTTCGTAAAGAGACAGATCTTATCGGTATTCATACAGGTAAATACATACTTATATTCCCCGTGAACCGTCTCTTTGTTCCTCTCGTAGGTATTCTTATCCAGCACCTTCGCATATCCGAAACGATCCATCAGAAAACATACTTCCGCTTCTTCTACTTTCTTTTCTTCAAAGACAGCTTCTTCCCTGTTTTCAATCACGGTACGGCGTTTTCTTCCGTAGGTTTTCTTGATGTGATCCAGATCTTCCATGATTACCTGTGCCATGGCATCGTAATTATTCAGAATCTCTTCATATCTGGCAATATTTTTCAGAGTTTCCTCATGTTCTGCCACCAGGGCTTCGATTTCCAGTCCGATCAGCTTATACAGTCGCATCTCCAGGATCGCAGTTGCCTGTCTCTGGGTAAAGCAGAGTTTTTTTGCTGCTTTCTCACTGGCTTTCGTCTTGAAGCGGATACCTTCGGTCACACCGTTTACCAGACACTCTTTTACCTGTTTCTGGTTTTTACTTCCACGCAGGATCTCGATGATCAGATCGATCACATCACAGACTTTGATCAGACCTTCCTGGATCTCTTTCTTTTCCAGTTCTTTATTTAACAGTGTCTGATGCTTTCTCGTACAGACTTCAAACTGAAAATCCACATGATGCTCAATGATCTGTTTCAGGCTCAGTGTTTCCGGTCTTCCATCTGCTACAGCGAGCATATTCACACCGAAAGTATCTTCCAGACGGGTCTTTTTATAGAGCATATTTTTCAGATTTTCCACATCTGCGCCTTTTTTCAGCTCCAGAACGATCCGGATACCTTCTTTGGAAGACTGGTTGGAAATATCCACAATATCTGTAGCTTTTTTGGATTCTACCAGACCGGCTACATCATTTAAGAATTTTCCTATATTGGCTCCAACCATCGGATACGGGATCTGGGTGATCACAAGGTTGACTTTTCCGCCTTTTAATTTCTCTTCTTCCACTTTTCCGCGGATCTTGATCTTTCCGCTTCCGGTTTCATAGATCTTAAGAAGTTCATCTTTATTAATCACGATACCGCCGGTCGGAAAATCCGGTCCTTTGATGTATCTCATCAGACCTTTCACGCTGATCTCATTATTTTTCATGTAGGCTTTCACACCGTCCACGATCTCGACCAAGTTATGTGGCGGGATGCTGGTCGCCATACCGACCGCGATACCATCCGCTCCGTTTAACAGAAGATTCGGAACACGAACCGGAAGTACCACCGGCTCTTTCTCTGTCTCATCAAAGTTCGGCATAAAGTCCACAACATTCTTATCCATATCACTCAGATATACTTCCTGGGTGATTTTTTCCAGTCTTGCTTCCGTATATCGCATGGCAGCGGCTCCGTCACCCTCGATGGATCCAAAATTTCCATGACCGTCTACCAGAGCCTGTCCCTTCTTAAAGTCCTGTGCCATAACCACCAGGGCATCATAGATGGAACTGTCGCCATGTGGATGATATTTACCCATGGTATCACCTACGATACGGGCGCATTTTCGATAAGGCCTGTCATAGCGGATACCCAGTTCATACATATCATACAGGGTTCTTCTTTGTACCGGTTTCAATCCGTCACGAACATCCGGCAATGCTCTTGACACGATAACACTCATGGCATAGTCAATATAAGACTTCTGCATCACCTCGGAATATTCGGTTCTGATAATCTGTCCTTCCATGTTTTCCTCCTGATTGTTCTATCAGATATCCAGCTGTGCGTTCTGTGCATGCTGATAAATAAATGCTTTTCGGGGAGGTACGTCCGTTCCCATCAGTACTTCTGTCACGTCAGATGCCATTCTCGCATCTTCAATTTCCACCCGTTTCAAAATTCTTGTCTTCGGATCCAGAGTTGTCTCCCATAACTGCTGGGCATCCATTTCTCCCAGACCTTTGTAGCGCTGCAGGGTAAAGGATCCTGTGTGAGTTTTTCTGTATTTTTCCAGCGCCTTGTCATCATACAGATATTCCTCTTCCCCTTTGGAAGGGATCACTTTATACAATGGCGGCATAGCAATGTATACATGGCCTTCATAGATCAGTTCCGGCATAAAACGATAAAACAGAGTCAGCAACAGGGTAGAAATATGGGCTCCGTCCACATCCGCATCGGCCATGATGATAATCTTGTCATACCGAAGCTTTGTAATATCAAAATCATTCCCATACCCCTCGGAAAATCCGCAACCAAATGCATTGATCATGGTCTTGATTTCTGCATTCGCCAGCACTTTATCTATCGTTGCTTTTTCCACATTCAGGATTTTTCCACGGATTGGTAAAATAGCCTGATAATTACGGTCTCTGGCTGATTTTGCAGAGCCGCCGGCGGAATCTCCCTCGACAATAAATATTTCGCATTTTTCCGGATCTTTTTTCACACAGTTTGCCAGTTTTCCATTGGAATCAAAAGAATACTTCTGTTTTGTCAAAAGATTGGTTTTTGCCTTTTCTTCGGTCTTACGAATCTTGGCAGAACGTTCTGCACAGGAAAGAACTGTTTTCAGGGTCTCAAGATTACGATCAAAGAATCGAACAATCTCATCTCCTGTAACCTTGGCTGTCGCCTTGGATGCATCCTGATTATCCAACTTGGTCTTGGTCTGTCCTTCAAAACGAGGTGCCGGATGTTTGATAGAGATAACTGCAGTCATACCATTTCGGATATCCACACCGGTAAAATTGCTGTCTTTTTCCTTCAGAATTCCCAGTTCTCTTGCATAGTTGTTCATAACCGTGGTAAACATGGTCTTGAAACCTGTCAGATGGGTTCCGCCTTCTGCATTGTAAATGTTATTACAAAATCCAAGAACATTTTCATGGAATTCGTTGATATACTGGAAAACCCCTTCCACCGTAATTCCATCACTCTCTCCTGAAAAATAAACCGGATCATGAAGCGTCTCTTTTTTTCTGTTCAAATCTCTTACAAAACCAATGATCCCCTCCGGCTCATGATAATCGATAACTTCCGGTTCCGTCTTCCGTTTATCTTCGAAATGAATGGTCAGCTTAGGATTCAGATACGCAGTTTCATGAAGACGGCTTTTTACCTCTTCCTCTGTAAATCTTGTTTTTTCAAAAATCTCCGGGTCCGGAAGAAAATTGATACAGGTTCCGGTCTCTTTTGTACGTCCGATTTTCGGAAGCAGACCCTCTTCCAACTCGATTACCGGAATTCCACGCTCATATCGGTCATGATGTACGTATCCTTCTCTGCTGACTTTGACGTCAAGATAGGTAGACAGTGCATTTACCACAGAGGAACCTACGCCGTGAAGACCACCACTGGTCTTATACGCACCGTTATCAAACTTTCCACCCGCATGAAGGGTGGTAAATACCAGACGCTCCGCAGATATTCCTTTCTCATGCATTCCAACCGGAATTCCACGTCCGTTATCTGACACGGTGCAGGAACCGTCTGCTTCCAGCGCAACCCGGATCAAATCACAGTGCCCTGCCAGATGCTCATCCACCGAGTTGTCCACGATTTCGTAGATCAGATGGTTGAGACCTTTTCTGGAAACGCTGCCTATATACATACCCGGTCTCTTCCGGACTGCCTCAAGACCTTCCAGAACTGAGATACTACTGGCGTCATAACTGTCTTTCTTTGCCATAATACTTTCCTTTCTATTCTTTTCTCCGTTATATCTATTCTTTCTCCCCCGTACTTTCCTTTGGCTCGTTGCTCGCGTACATAATTAATCGGCGGTTTTTCATGGGGTACTGGGGTACTTAACGAAAACTGCCGATTATTATACCATATTTTTATACATAGAAACAAGTTAAAAAGTACTTTAGATTGTAGATTCCTATATTTCTCCCTTTTCTCTCAGATAATTCAGAAACCCCTCTGATCCTTCTTCCACATCCCTGTAAGTTTCATCAAAGTCTCCTGTATACCATGGATCTGCTATATCTCTTCCAGATCCGGCAAAGCTTAACAGTTTATACACCTTCCCTTCCGGGTCATGCTTCAACATCCGGTTCAGGTTTCGTATATTTGCAGTATCCATACCTATAATGTAATCGAACTTGTCATAGTCGTCTAAAGTGACCTGTCTGGCTCTGTGAGGCACCAATGGAATTCCCAGTTCTCTCAATTTATTCACTGTACCTCTGTGTGGAGGATTACCGATTTCTTCTCTGCTTGTCGCAGCACTGTCTATAACAAACATATTTTCCAATCCAAGGGTGTTTACTTTGTGGGTAAATACGCTCTCGCTTAGGGTTGATCTGCAAATATTGCCGTGGCAGATAAATAATACTTTTATCAAAATGTAAACCCTCCTAAAATGCACTGTTCTGCCCCGATTTGCTCCGATTTATCCTGACTGTTTTTGGGATGTCGCAGCGTTTACTCTGTCACAGATTTCCCGAAACAGGGCAAAATGGAGCAAGTTACGGCAGGCTGTAGTAGTAGAATCGTAGTAGAAATCGTACTGTGTTACTACTGCGGTTTTTAATTATGACGTTGTCACTACCACTTCAATGGTTAACCCAACGGTCATCACATGTGTCAAAAGATATCCCCTCTTCGTTATTTCTGGATAATGTGTATATCCACATGATGTGCACTTTTTGCCATAAATACTATTAGCAACCGTGAGTATTCCGGCCTCCGTGACACCAGTGTCCGGGCTTTCAGAAACCGCTATTCCGTTAAATAGGAAACCGTGACTCCAGGGACTGGAAACCTTCAATCCGGCAATGGAAACCACACATACGACGCCTTAGAATTATAGTATGCGCCATCACGGCGTAAATAATTCTAAGGAGGTCGCTCATATGACCAAGTACAGAGAGATCCTGCGCCTGGCAAGCCTGGGTCTCAGTCAACAGAACATCGCTGACAGTAGCGGTGTATCCAAGAAAACGGTCAACCGTGTGCTTAAACGTGCCAAAGAGCTCAACATCTTTTGGCCGTTAGAAGCCAACGAGACCGATGCCGTTCTTGCGGAGAAGCTGTTTCCATCCGCACAGAAGCAGGTGTCATCAACAAAACGGATGCCTGACTTCAACTACATCCAGAAGGAGTTGCTCCGAAATGGTGTCAACAAGAAGCTCCTCTGGACGGAATACCTGGAGGAATGCCGCCAGTCCGGTGACGAGCCTCTTATGTATTCTCAGTTCTGCTATTACATCCAGCAAGATGAGCAGAAACGCCGGGCAACTATGCACATCAACCGGAAGCCCGGTGAACAGATCGAGGTCGACTGGGCTGGAGATCCCGCTCAGATCACGGATCCAGATACCGGCGAGATCATCCCGGCTTTTCTCTTTGTAGGCGTTATGACGTACAGCCAGTATCCTTACATTGAAGCTTTTATTAACGAGAAACAGCGTGCCTGGATCACTGCTCATGTACATATATGTATGAGTACTTCGGCGGCGTAACCCGCATCCTGGTCCCGGATAATACCATGACAGCAGTAATCTATAACAACGACTGGTATAATCAGGAACTTAACACCATCTACCATGAGATGGCGGAGCATTACAACACGGCTATCATACCGGCCCGCGTCCGGGCCCCAAAGGATAAGCCGAATGCTGAGGGATCTGTGGGTGTCATCTCAACCTGGATCACTGCAGCTCTTCGCAATGAACAGTTCTTTTCGCTGGCTGAACTAAATCAGGCCATCCGCAGGAAACTGAAGGAATTCGTGAATCGGCCCTTCCAAAAGAAAGAGGGTACCCGATACGAGATTTTCCGCGACGAAGAACTGCCATTACTGGCCAAGCTACCGGCTACCCCTTATGAACTGGCGGAATGGAAACAAGCCACCGTTCAGTTCAATTATCACATATCTGTTGACGGAATGCTATATTCCGTCCCTTACGAATTCATCAAACGCAAGGTGGATGTGCGGGTAACCGACACAGTTATCGAGATATTTTACAATCACAACCGCATTGCCTCCCATCGGCGTTTATACGGTCGGAAGGGGCAGTACAGCACCGTTACGGAACACATGCCAGCCGATCACCAGGCTTATCTGGAATGGAACGGTGACCGCTTCCGTAAATGGGCAGAGCGGATTGGAACCAATACTTGCAAGGTTGTTAACGCGATTCTTGCCTCCCAAAGGGTTGAGCAACAATCCTACCGAAGCTGTACGGGGCTTCTCAAGCTGGCAGATAAGTATTCTGACCAGCGGCTGGAAGCAGCGTGCCGAAAGGCGCTTTCCTACACAGCTAGCTCGAGCTACAAGAGCATTAAAAACATCTTGGCAGCCGGGCAGGATAACATCGATACGGAGTCTCAGGCTCCCAATGCTACATCAACTCAGAACAAACACGCCATTACTCGCGGCGCTGACTACTACAGGAGGTAAGGATCATGACTAACCAGAGCACCATAGATAAACTCATCGAAATGCGACTGACTTCTATGTCAGATGCTTTTATCACACAGATGGATGACCCTAAGATGAAGGACGTTCCTTTCGAGGATCGTTTTGGTCTGCTGGTCGACATTGAATACAACAACCGCAAAAGCAACAGCCTGAAGCGTCTGATCAAAGGTGCCGGGTTTGACCAGCCGGAGGCTTACATTGCCGATATCAACTATACTTCCGGCAGGAAGCTTAACCGCAACCTGATCGAAAGGCTGGCAACCTGTGAATACATCACGGAGCATCGGAACCTGTTCATCACTGGTGCCACAGGAAGTGGCAAGACCTACATGGCCTGCGCTTTCGGCATGGAAGCCTGCAAACAGCGCTACAAGACAAAGTACGTTCGTCTTCCGGACATGCTCCTTGAGCTCGACTTGGCACGTACAGACGGCTCCTACAAGAAGGTCCAGGCTAAGTACGCCAACCCCATCCTTCTTATCATTGATGAATGGCTCCTACTGAAGCCGACGGAAGCAGAACAACATGATATCCTGGAACTGCTTCACAGACGGAGAAAAAAATCCTACACGATTTTCTGCTCGCAGTACGATCCCAGTGGCTGGTATGACCAGCTCGGCGGCGATGACAGCCCCTTGGCAGAAGCTATTCTTGACCGCATCAAGCACGATGCCTACAAGATCAACATCATTCCGACTGATCCTGACAACTACCGTTCCATGAGAGAGGTATGCGGACTGGATCCGGCGTTAAGCGAATAATAGTAATAACCCATTAACTGGCGCCCATCCTGAAGAGCATCTTCTTCGGGATGGCGGCTCCGCCGCACACATACCGGTTTCCTTATGCCCGGACTCGCGGTTTCCGGTCATCCGGACAGGCGGTTTCACCGCACCGGTATATCCACAACCGAACGTTTCAACAAGTCGCTTGATTCAGTTAGTCGCTAACAATACTTTCTTAATGTACATGCGGCATTATTATGCTACGATTTAATGGATTAAAAACTCATCCAAAAGTACTGCTGCCTTTTCGCTATTAAGTCTAATGAGCATTTCCAGAAGATGCATGTATGCATTTGACAAATCTTCATCTTTTTTGATGGCATCGCTGTGAAATACATATGCGTCCAAGATCAACTTGTCTACAATGCTTTGATGTTCACAGATGATCTTTTCGTAATCCCAAGATTTTTCTTTTTCACAATTTGAAAATACTGTCTCTACTGATATCAGAATATCCGGTAGTAACTCTTTTATGTGCATCTGATACAAAGTCATTAGAAAAGATCTAAAGTGGTGATGCCCATATTTTCCATACTGCTGGTTTAAAAATCTTTTATCCTTTTCTGAATATGATGTATTGCATTTACTCCAATCCCCATAGAATTTATGATCAATCATAGCTACTGCCTGCGTTAATCCAATTCTTACAGATGGATTATTAATCGCCAAAATATTCGTCTCAAGAATCTTTATCTTTTTCTCAATGAGTTCTCTTAATTTGTTGTCTTGATAAGCATCAAAATATCTAGAAACAAAACTACAGAAAACATCAAGATACAATTCGATGGTCTCTCTGCTGAACTTATCGAAATCAATACCATCGAAAAGAAGCGAAATTACCCTATCAAAGGATTCTTGATCTGCACAAATTTCTCTTTGAAAGAAATGAACAACATCATATTTCGAAAACGTTCCAATAATCTGAAATGCACTATTGTCACAATCTGCTTGATATTCTATTTCGATAAAACATAATATTATTTGTTTGATAACCTCATAGAACAAGCCATCTTGTAATGTAATCCCACAATTAGCAACATGACATAGCATACGTATATCGTAATCATCCAATGTAAAGTGTGTGAAATCACATGCTTCTTCCTCATATAGATACTTTTGGATAATTACTTCTCTCTGACTTTCAAAACCTGATTCTTCTTCATTCTCGGCAAAATAATAATCAACACCAGATAAATGCTTTTGCATATTGGGAAAGAATTGAAAATCGTCCTCATCATGCCTATTCTTTATATACTCTGCGTTGAATTTTTGATGATTCATTTCATCTTCTGCCAGCTTTATTATTGCCGTAAAGACGATATGTGCCAACTTCTCATTTGTAATCAAATACTGTTGGGTAAAGTTAGCGATTTTTTGAATTTGACCATTATTAAAATCATCAATTAGACTTCCAAGCAAAATACTCTTAATAAGATTCTGAGAGGTAAGTGGCAACTCCTTATCTAATTGTTTAAACAGAACTGGCACCCATTTTATATCAGCTACAAAAGAACCGTTATTGAATAACTCTTTAATTCCAGAAGCCCATACTTCACAGAGATAGCCTCGCCTCTCCTCTGTTATATTCTTGTTAATTAAAGAAAGAACTATGAGCTGAACAAGAATATCCTCATACTGGATTCTTATTAAATCATCTTTTTTAATGAAATCTATAACCCTGTCAATTAATTTATCCAGTTTGGAATAATCTAAGTTTTCTAATCCGTCATTAGCTTGTGTGATGACTTGATTGATTTCCGTCTTTAACGCATCGGTATGTTCTTTTTCTGCCACAACAAATTCAGGCACTACAGTATCAGGTATTGAAGGAGATATTTCATAATATCCGCCTCCCAAATCTTTTATTGACGGATTTCTTAGATCCATCTTCTGAACTTGTAGTTTCCAATCATCACTATAAAATCCATCTTCGATTAGAGAATACAGATAATCCATTATCTCTATTGCCTTTTCTCTTATATCATCACTTGCAAATAGTTGTATTTTTGAAACATACTCTTGAAGGTTGCAGTCACACAGTCTATCCAAAGTATAACGATCTTCGATATCCGGAACACCTACTGTCTGCATAATCTGCTTTTTTAAAAGAACCTGTGTTGGGTTTGGATGATAAAGCAAATGTCTTTGAATATCAAAATGAAGCAATTCGTAGCTTGAAGCCAATTCCAAAGCATATCCGGGCAATTCTTTTTGGAAATGAAATCCAATTTCCTGAATTACGGACAACATTGCAATGTTATTAGCCTTAGTGTATATTTCATTCTTGATCCATTCTCCCATTCTAAAGAAAAGTTCTTGATCGTTCTGAAAGCGATCCAAATATTCAATAAAAACATTTTTAGAAAAATACACAATATCACTAATAATAGTAGGAACCTGATATTCCTGTGCTCGACAAATCCACATTCCTCCATTCGCATAGTACTCTTTAATATCCTTTTTCTCCGGTAAGTATATTGCAATTTTCATTACAGAATCCGGTTCATTCTTAGCCAGATTATCAAAGGCTCTATTCGTAAACTTAAGCGCCCATTCCAGACCAACCTTAAAGTTTGTTCTGAACAAACAAATCAAAAAGTATTTGAATGTATCTTGACTTGCCAAGTGTGTTTTAGAAGCATTATTGCTTAAACCATAAGCATATTCTCTATCATATGCTCTTGAATAAAATGGCTCGTCATCATCTTCATTCTTAAAATAAATACAACTTGCCAGCCTACACAAATCTTCTCCAAGATTTTTGGTTAATGCCGGATAATATGCATTTTCGAATATCCAAGAAGCTAAATCGCTTGCCCAGCGACGATCCTCTCTGTTTCCATTCAGATATCTATCACCCACTAGTTCAAAAAAGCTTTTGAGCCACTCTTTCGAAGAACCTGCAAGCATAAATAAGATTGTCAAATAGCGCCCCATGCGTTTGACCGATGAATAATACCATCCCTGAGATTTATCATCACTTTCAACACTCAAATAGTATTCCTGCATACGGCAAACTGCATCAGAAATAGAATTCGAACTGTCAACCCTTGTGGTGATTATATTCTTTGCATAATCAGAACACATCTTAACCACAGAATCACTTTTAACTGCATTATCTATAAAGAGTTTCTCAGCGAAAACAAGCTGTATCATACTCTCCCGAGCTTTTCCTATTGGATTTAATGCAAGATCATGTTCCTTTCCATTATTAGTCAATCGTACCTCGAAAGCATATAGATTTATAATGTCGAGGAACTCTTGTAGAATACAGTTCTCCCTTAATTCTGATAAATACTCTTTAAAGAAATCATTACAATACTTGGATTTTACAATTCCGATTTCTGTTTGCTTTCTCCATCTGTCATCTGAATGATCAGAAAACAGTAATTTATAGATAAATTTACTTCTATTGTTTTTTATAAATAATTTGTTTGCAATCCAAATCTGATATCTGCGATAAACGCAACGTCCTAATGAAGAAATTTCATCATAGAATAGTTCCAGATTACCTCTGCACTCATCAAACGCTTTGTCAAAATACTGCTCAAAGCAGATATCCTCAAAAACATCATATTTCAGTCTGACCAATCCATTCGACACTGTAACGATTCCCTCAGATACTAAAGGTCTCAATACAGATGATTGTACATTCATTTCTCGCATCCCAAGTAAGAATTTTTTGGCACGTTCAAATACAATGTTATTTACAATATTACAAATATCACTAGTATCAACATTATATTTAGATGCTTTGTTTCCTAAGCAAATGACATTTTTCCAGATATATTCCCTGAATGCATTCTCGTCCGATATATCCAAGGATGTAATTCCATTGGTGATTACAAGATTAATGTAAAATGGATTCTTAAGTAGCTCTGAGTAAGTTTTTTGGTTTCTTAATTCTCTTATTACAGGATAGACATTACAAATTTCATCCAATTCAGACTCTGTAATATCATCAATCTCATACGTTTCCACAGCATACTTTGTGTGTAATTTGATAAATGCATTCCTATCGGTAGTTCTGCAAGAAGTTAAAATAAATACATTAGGATAATCACTTGATATATTATAAAGTTCCTGTAGAACTATGTATTTTTCATCAGAATGATCTGCAATGAACTCAAGTGCATCGATATAAATCACAATTCTTTCGTCCGATAATTCATTGAAAACAATGTTCAAATCACAATTCCATACATCACGTAAGTGAGTGGCTCTAACAAACTCCTCTGCTCTTGCTATTAGTAAAAGTTTTTCTGCAGATACTAAGTTTTTACAAAGTGCCGACTTTCCGCAACCGGCATTTCCTTGGATTGATATGAACTTATGCCCTTCTCTTTTGATTTTGGATATTAGCTCATTTCTATCAATCGAATATTCACCATTTATTTTGTTGTCTATGCTGTCAAGTTTTATATCTTTACTAACCTTCACAGCATAATGAAACGCAACAATATTATTATCTTTATCGCTATTCAGGAGTTTCTCTGTATTTCGCAATGTCTCCTGAGAAGTGATCTCCAAACTGTCAACTTTTCTCTCCAGTTCTACAACCTTCTCTGTAGTCCCTTCAATTGAATCTTGAAGAACTCTGTCTCCAACAGTCATCTGTGAACGGGTATAATCGTTGTATTTTTCAAAGGTTCTGTGTATGAAATCACAGATATCATTTCTTTGATTATAATCTACAACTAGATATGCCTTTTCTTTAAAAAATTCTTCAATGATGGTATCTATCTCATCAGGCTGAAATATATGTTCCTTATATTTTGCAGCCATTCCACATTTGAACGCATCTATTATTCTCTGAGTGGTCTCATCCTCTGCATCCCATTCAACAAATACTATTTTTTTCTTGGCACGTTCCTTCTTGCAGAAATGAAACAATCCAGATGCCCATCCTCGTCCAGCTTCTTCGATAGTCACAAGACTGCTAATTAACCCTATAATCGTTGCAATGTCCATAATTATCGGCCTCCGCATATCTTTTCTCAATGTTTCAATACTATTCACCGTCTGCTTTACGCTTCACATACGTAATCTCTATATCGTAGCCAAGTGCCTCCATCATCTGAACGAAGGTATTATTAATAACACCGTCTTTCTTTTTGATGACACGGTTCACATACTGGCTGGTAGTATTTATCTCTTCCGCAATCTGCACCTGAGTTTTCCCAGTCTCGATACATTTCACTTTTACATCAACTTCAATATTGTTTTTAACCATGTAGCCACCTTCCTCGCAGATACACAAAATAATCTTATTGAGATACATTATAGCACAACTGTCAACCTCGCTGCAACAGCAAAACGTCCTGCCAACCACCACAGTCAGCAGAGCGTTCTCTGATTTTCTTCCATATTAAATTGCCTGGAACATCTTCTGTGTCACAGGCTTTTCGCCTGTGGTCTTTTCCAATTCCTTCTTGGCAGCGTTCAGTCTGTCCAACTTAGGACTCCGTCCTTGCTGATGGTGAAGGAACCAATTTGGTAAGCACAGGTGGGAACTCTCTTGTAAACGACCTTCTCCTGGATGATCTCCGAAATGACCTGCGCCATCTGCTTCCGCTGTTCTCCTACAAGTATGTAATGTAATCCGTTCATGTTCATACCTCCGTGTAAATGTAGTTTTTGGATATGTGTATGTTCGCTCTGCTGCCGGAATATAGCAAGTCATTTCTTCGGCATATACTGCACAAAAAAGAGCCGTGACCGGGCAGATTTTCTGTCGGTCATGGCTCGATTTACAGTAATTTATCAAAATAAGAGCATTAGTAGTAATATAGTAGTAGGCTATGGCTCGGTTTGCGCCGATTTACCCCGCAACAGCCGACAACCTCGGATATGAACGGTCCTACTTTCGCCTGCCGTGGCAGATAAATAATACTTTTATCATTGTTGCATATCCTCGCATTTCTTAGTTTTTCTTGGTATTTCGGGCTTTGTAAGCCTTTGTAATTTTTTGCTTTCTGGCATAACCTGGTTTATTTTCGCATAATATCGTCCGCAAAAAGTATAAAAAATGGGGTACAAATCAACTGTATAACACATCACATTTTTATCCGAATACTTGCTTCAATACTTCCACAACATCCTCATTTTTCAGCCCATATCTTTTCAATGAATGTTGATCAAATGGTTCCTGCTCCAACAAGTCAATAAAGCTATGTATATCGGCATCTACTGCTATCGGCAATTTTTCTACTTTTTCAAGCATAAGCTCCGAAGCAATACGCAAAACATCTTTTTTATGCTTCTTTATGTCACTGGAATCCACTTTTTCTCCTAAGTCTTTTTGCCTTTTTAAATCAAGATACGCTTTTGCTTTAAAAAGAATGATATATTCTGGTCTTAAAACAGAAAGGCCTTTTCTCACTTCTTTTCCATTGAGAAGTGCCTTATAGTAATCATCATTTAAAAGAATTGCTGACAAACTGGAAACTTCATCATCAATATGAATTGGAGTAATTCCTTTCGCATCTTTTAGTTTAAAATCACTTCTACAAAACAATTCGATCATTTTCGGAAAGTTATCGTCTTCTGGCTTATCAAATCTATAAAATTGAGGGTTGCTACCGTTTGTCGCTTTGTTTCTATATTTTCCATCAACGATAAACTTCCAAAATTTTTCTCCAAACTCCAGAGTTAATGCTTCAACAATCAAAACCATATCCAGATCTCTTGTAGCCCTGAAATT
>OGDN01000644.1_pt1 | contig 68737 bp, 108 predicted proteins | sample 1570271 | NCBI WGS metagenome assembly OGDN01 (sample SAMEA4384481, study PRJEB24528) | human gut metagenome | reverse complement strand
TAAATGTAATGTAGTTAATGGTATCGGTCTGGTTGATGTTGTTCTGAAAGCCGGAGAGAAAGATGCGATCCTGGAAAAACTGGATGAGATTTCTGGCTTCACACCGTCCATGGAGGATGTGGCAAAAAACTGATAACTGCCGGCGGCAAGACAACCTTGCTTCACATCATCTTCCAAAGGCATCATATTCCGTTTGATGAGGTATTGAGCAAACCCAAATGGGCGCAGGTCTTAATGCTGGAGTCAATGCAGATCCAGCTGAAGGAAGAAGAAAAACAAAGGAAAAAGAGGCAAGGGATCATAGAAGACGAGGAAGGAGGTGAATGATTTGGCAGAAACCGTAAGAATTGAGATCCCGGTGAGCGTGCAGGACAACACATCAGCCGGAGTGCAGTCGGCAACCAGAAATATGTCCAACTTCGAGAGAAGCATGAAAAGGACTGAACAGCAGTTAAATCGAATGGATCGGGCACATCATGTAAGAGTCGATGCTGACGATCAGGCATCCGGAACAATCAACAGACTGTCGAGTGCCACTGAAAGTTTAGATGGAACAGCTGCAGATGTAGATATTTCAGCCAACGATACGGCAAGTCAGATTGTAGACCAGGTCGAAGACCAAGTCAGCACATTGGACGGAACAGCTGCAGATGTAGATGTTGGAGCCAATGACGCGGCTACCCAAGTAGTAAATGCGGCCGGTGACGCTGTAGAGAACTTTGACGGACAATCCGGTGACGCAGAAATTGGAGCTGATGATGGAGCAACGCCTGTTATACGAGCTGCAGAGGATGCAGTAGAAAATTTTGACGGAAGTTCCGGAGAAGCAGAAATCAGTGCTGACGATGGTGCAACACCAGTGGTACGAGTAGCACAAGATGCTGTTGAGAATTTCGATGGTATGTCAGGAGATGCGGAAGTCGGAGCTGACGATCAGGCATCTCCAGTAATCGATGCGGCCAGAGACAAAGCAGAGTCCTGGGCCGGTTCCGTTTTTAATGCTACCATAGGAATCATTGATAATGTTACCGCACCAATACAGAGCGTGCTTAGAGCAGTAAGCAATCCTGTTGTTCAAGGGGCATCATTGCTAGGAGTTTCACTTGGAGTAGCAGATACCGTAAACACATTCAAGGATTTTGAATCCATGATGTCTCAGGTGAAGGCTATATCAGGAGCCACAGGCCAGGACTTTGAAGACCTGACTGCAAAAGCAAAAGAGATGGGTGCTACCACAAAATTCACCGCCACGCAAAGCGCAGAAGCATTTAACTACATGGCGATGGCCGGATGGAAGCCGACTCAGATGATTGATGGTATTTCCGGTATTATGAGTTTGGCGGCGGCTTCTGGTGAAGATCTTGGAACTACCAGTGATATTGTAACCGATGCTATCACTGCATTTGGCTTAACAGCAGGAGACGCAGGGCATTTTGCGGATGTGCTGGCCCAGGCAAGCGCAAATGCCAACACAAATGTAGGTATGCTCGGTGAGAGTTTTAAGTATGTTGCACCTGTGGCCGGAGCGATGAATTATACAGTAGAAGACACATCCTTGGCTCTCGGTCTCATGGCTAACGCAAGTGTGAAGGGAAGCATGGCCGGTACTTCTTTGAAAACAGCTATCGCAAATATGGCAGCACCTACGAGCAGTATGGCGGCAGCTATGGAAAAGTACGGAATCAGCATAACGGACAGCGAAGGAAACATGAAAAGCCTTAAAGGGGTCATGGACAATATCAGAAGTAGCCTCGGCGGTCTTGCAGAAGATGAGCAGACTGCGGCAGCTTCCACCATTTTCGGGAAGGAAGCCATGGCTGGTATGTTAGCTATCGTCAATGCGTCTGAAGATGATTACAACAAGCTGAGTACGGCTATTTACAACTCCAAAGATGCAGCTCAGGACATGGCAGATACGATGATGGATAATCTGGCCGGTTCAATGACCTTGATGCAGAGCGCAGTAGAAGGAGTACAGAACTCTTTCGGAAAAAGGCTTTCTCCATATCTGAAAACTGCGGTTGAAGGAATTACTGCAGAAATGCCGGCAGTAGAAGAAGCACTGAACAATATCATGGATGTTGTGGACGGAAAAGCTACGTCACTTAAACGAAGCATTAAGAGCATGACAGGCTCCCAGGAGTGGAAAGATGCAGATTTCTTTGGGAAAGTTGATATTGCCTGGGACAAGATCATTGCAGAACCGTTTATGAGCTGGGCCGGATCAGAAGGTAAATCGATGCTGTCACAGGGAATCGGGAAATTGTTTTCCAGTGCATCAGCAATTCTACCTGGCGGTGAAAAAGCAGGTCTGACAAGCTGGTTAAGTGCCGGATTAATTGGAGTTGGAGCATCAAAGCTAATCAGCGGAGGAAAGAATGTCGCAAGTGCATTAACACCTATCGGATCAGCAATAAAAAATATCGCATCAGCAGCCTCCGAAGCAGATACAGTCGGAGGATTTTTTACGTCCTTAACAGGAATGACTTCTAAAGCAGGAATGATCGGACTTGGAGCAGCAGCTATTGTTGCGGCTATTGCCGGTATCGCAGTGGCGGTAGACAATTACAATTCCAAAGTTCTGAATGATAATTTGGAAGAACATTTCGGAAAGATCAAATTGTCTGCAAAAGAAGCGGAAGAAATTGCTTCCGGCATTCTTAATCAAAAGTACCTTACGAATGTAGAACTTGCTCTAAATGAGGTAAAAAACGCAGACAGCCTGAGAGAGGCAGCACAAAAAGCCCTGGAGTCTAACGATGTGCTGGAGTTCAAGAGTAGGGTAGGAATCACTCTCACTCCGGAAGAGAGAGAGGATTATACGAGCAATATTAAAACGTTTGTGGATTCCAAAATCGAAGAGCTGCAGAGCAGGACGTTTGCTGCACATATTCATGTTCAGACCTACATTGGTGGAACAAAAGAAGGTGATACCCTCGCAAAGAATATCGAAGACTGGGCGAGAGCAGACAACTTGGAACTTACTAATCTGTCGAATGATCTGCAGACTGCTGTAGAAAAAGCCTTGACTGATGGCATCATCGATGTTGATGAAGAACAGGCAATCAGTGCTTTGCAGGAAAAAATGAACAATATTACTGCCCGTTGGAAAGAATCAGAAGCTCAGGCAAAGTGGGACTGGATCAACCAGGAGTACGGAAATCTGAACGCAGCCGATCTGGAAAGCGGGTCTTTTACTGAGCTACTAGAAGCTATGAGAGGTCAAAGGCAGTCAGCAAAAGAAAGCGTACAGGCAGATGTTGAACAGTGGTACTCAGAGCTTAATTCAATGGAATCGGCCGGCAGGATTACAGATGCTCAGAATAAGCAGTACAAAGAAATGACCGGCTGGTATGTGAAAGGACAGGAAGGAAGTGAGCTGACTAAGAGCTTGCAGCTGGGAGCAAACACACTGAACTCTGCATATGCAGAAAAAATTCAGAGTAATAGACAGAGCCTTGCAGAAAATGCACAGTATTCTTTGGAATCAGCACAGAATATGCTGGCAAGCGGAGATACTTTCTCTGCGTCAAATGCACTGATGTATGGCTTCAATGAGCTTGGCAATGGAAAAACACTTGGATTCACTACAGACGCTACACAAAATGCTTTGAGTACGATGTATGAAAGCATGAAACCAGACGTAACGCAGATGCAGGGATTGATTGATGATTATAGGGAAGCCGGAAAAGCGGTTCCACAGAGCTTGATGGATTCTTTCAACGAAGCCGTTGAAGTCGGAGCGGCGGCAGGTGATACTGCGGCTACATGGCAGAATTACGCTAATCAGATTTGGCAGAATGGAAGCGATGAATTAAAGGCATCACTTACAGACCCAAGCAATCCTATGTACGAGACTATCCGTTCTCAGCTTCCACCGGAATTGACAGAGGCAATAGATCGAGCGGCGGCAGAGACAACTACAGAGGACGTAACCCTGGAAGGCTTAAAGGCATCGGTTGACGGTGACGTAGATATAGACAAGGACAAATGGGTGTCTGCTTTAAATGAAAAGTTGGGAGATTTGGCAACAACAGAGGAAGTTACCGCAGAGGGTGCGACTATCAAAGTTGAAGCTGGGGACTGCTTATGGGATATTGGCAATGCCCTTGGTGTTGACTGGCGGACTATAGCAGAAGAGAACGGCATCGAAAGCCCATACGTTATTCATCCTGGAGATGAAATCAAGATTTCCATGGACACATTAACTGCCGAAGTAGATGGAGATGCAGCACAATCAGCAATCGATCAGGCAATGTCTGCGTTGACAACTGAGGGCGCTGAATTTTCTGTTACTGCAGAAGGCGTTCAAGTGGATTTGTCCGATGTTCAAGTAGATTCAGAATCAGCAGCCGCTCAGATTGAAGCGGCACTTGGCATGGAATCCGGAACACTTGCGGCGAATGGAATCGAGGTGCAGACAGGAGCAACGGTAACTGTGCCATCAGAATTGGTGCAGGTAGATGCATCTGGTCTGCAGGGAGCAACTCAGGAGGCGGTAAATCAGACAGATACAGAACCAGTCGAAAAGGATACGTCCGCAAATGTTAATGTTACGGATACAACAACAAATGCTGAAGATGTACAGGGAAAAGTGGAAGAGGATCTGCAAGGAGCTGTCGGGGATGCTTCGGTCGAAGGAAGTGCGAATGTTACATTCTCTGATGTAACGGCTGATACGTCTGGAGTCTTGGAACAGGTAACAGCAGAACTTGAAAACGCAGTAAGCAACGTGCCAGCCAATGGTCATGCCGAAATTACCCTGGATCAGACCAATAATTCATCAGAAATCTATTCTCTTGCGACAGGAGATGTAGAGTCTGCATTTTCGCAAACAATTCCAACAGATGGTCATGCAGATGTTACGCTTGATCAGACAAACAATGCAGACGCCATTTATTCAGAATGCGCCGGACAGGTACAGAGTACATTTTCTCAGGGATTCTCAGCCTCAGCAGATGTCGCAGTTACACTGAACTGGCATATTACGAATCCATCAGCCAGCATATCCACATCAAGTAGCGGATCATCTGTATCAGCTACTATTGCAGGTCATGCAAATGGAGGCGAAGTTGGATTAAGCGGACCAGAATTGTCATGGGTGGGCGAGGAAGGCTTAGAGTATATCATTCCTACAGTGCCAGGACGCAGACAAAGAGGAATCAGTTTGTGGATGCAGGCAGGAAAAACTCTCGGCATGTTTGGCCCTGACGGAGAAATCTCAGCTCATGCCAATGGTGGAGCGGTAGGTGCCGGAAGCAGTATTATTCCGGAGGATTCCATACAGTTGGCACAGGTTCCAGAAAAGTCAGACAACACAGTCTGGAGCATTATGGGACAAGCGGTGTCCAACGAGAGCAGTAAGGATGCGTCAGAAGGAGACGGAACGACCTTCACTGTGAATAATGCGCAGCAGAATGATGGTGGAGGAAAAGTTGAAGTCAATGTAAATATGAATCCGGTCATTAAGATTGAAGGAAGTAACATGGATGAAGAAAAGATTTTCCAGGTTCTGCAGAATAGAATCCGAGAGATGGCAGATGATCTTGGCGATGAGATTGCAGAACGCATGGGTAAAATCTTCAACAATATGCCGGCAGTACAGGAGGCGTAAGAGATGAATGCATCGATCAGACCTTCCGGCGGGGCTGTTACTCAGTTTCCAATGATGCCGGAAAAAATTACTCTTGGGGCAGATGCAAAGTTCATGACCTATTCTATCATATCCCTGGGGGACGTAAAAATCCCCAGGGGACAGGGAATCAAGGAAATATCATGGTCCGGAATCTTCCCGGGGAAAGCGAGAAAAAATTATCCATTTGTATCATCGTGGGTTGATCCCAATACGCTGATTAAACGAATGGAGCAGTACCGAGACAATGGAACCATTTGTAAATTGTTGGTAACAGGAACCTGTATAAACTACAGCGTTTACATTTCCAGCTTCAAAGGCAAATATTCCGGTGGCCTCGGTGATTTTTATTATGATATCAAATTCATTATTGCAAGGGAGATTAAGATTTACACAACGAAAGAGCTGAAAATCGGAACATCTTCCAAAACTCAACGGCCGGCATCGAAGAAAAGCAACAAGAAGTCCACGACCGGAAGTAAGACAACAACCTACACGATCAAATCCGGAGACACGTTAAGCAGAATCGCTCAGAAGAAACTCGGCAAAGCTTCACGATACCCGGAAATCTATAAGCTGAATAAAAGCAAAATCGAAGCAGCTGCAAAGAAACATGGCAGGAAATCATCCAATAACGGACATTGGATTTATCCAGGAACGAAGCTAACTATTCCAAAGAAGTAGGAGGTGGTTTCTTGATAAATGTAAATAATGTTTCGTATACGGTAATTGTTATCACTGAAAAGAAGTTGCAGCTGAATATTACTCAGGCGGTTGAGGAGCTTGGCTGGGAAGAAAACGAAGATGAGCTGGCAATGAAGATACATTTCAATATGTATAATGCGTTGTACAACAAAGAACGTCTTTCTTCTCTTGTAAAAATTAACTCTGTTGTGGTAGTGAAGGCCTACTGGGGGAGCGGAAAGGGCATTGTTGCCATGGGAAATATCGTGGAATGTGAAAGAAAGGTTTCAAAAAGTGATGATGTTTTTAATGTCGTTGCCTATGACAACCTTTTTAATTTGCAGAAAAGCAGCGACAATGTTTATTTTGCTTCCGGAAAAAAGACAAAAAGTATTCTGACAGCAATTTTCAAATCATGGGGCATTACCATTTCAAAGTACACCGGTCCGAATGTAGCACACAAGAAGATACTACTGAAGAACAAAAAACTGGGAGACATTATCCGGGAAGTACTGGATGAAGCCAAGAAAAAAGGCGGAGGAGCTGCAATAGTGCGGAGCACAGAATCAAAGGTTCAGGTTATCGCAAAGGGCAGCAACACAGACATTTATCATTTTTCTGGTGATGTTTCCTCTCAGGTAAGCCACAAGATTAGTATTGCAAACCTGGTTACAAGGGTAAAAATTGTTTCTTCCGGAAAATCTGATGAAGCAGCAAAGGTAGAAGCAACCGTTAATGGAAAGACGCAGTACGGAGTGTTTCAGACGATTATCACTCATTCAAAGAGCGATAAGCTGGATGATGCCAAGAAGGAAGCAAAAGAAATCCTGGAAGAAAAGGGAAGCCCGAAAGTTACCAGTAAACTTATTGCACCAGATATTCCATGCGTCCGGAAAGGAGATATAATCCATGCAAAAGTCGGTTCTCTGAACGGATATTATCTGATAAATAGCATTCAGCATAATGCTAAAAATGGTCAGATGACTATGGATGTTAAAAAGACAGCCGATCCTACCGCAGCACCAAAGAAGAAAACGCCAGGCACTACGAAAAAGAAGACATACAAAGTAGGAGATGTCGTGAATTTCAAAGGTGGTACACATTACGATAGCAGTTGGTCAGATGCAAGAGGCTATAGAGCAACTGCAGGAAAGGCAAAGATTACGTTAGGACCGAACTGCGCAGGCAACGGAAAAGCTCATCCATGGCATTTAGTACACATGGATAGCAAGAGCAATGTTTACGGATGGGTTGATGAAGGCACATTTGAGTAGGAGGTGAAGCCGTGGCAGATACCGCAGGAGGAAATCCTGGAATGAATAAGCTGGCAAGAGTATTGCAGCAAAGAATAAAAGAAACTATGGAAGATGGAATAGGGGACATAGAGCCAGACTTCGGTGTCATAGGAAAAGACGGAAGTTTGACAACTAATATGTTCCCTATTCCTATTCCCAAAGGAGAGTATTACCTTGGACGACTGGTTTCCGGATTAAAAATAAATATCTCCGGAGGAAGCCACGGAGGACACAATTCCGGAAACGGAAGCCACGAACATTCAGTAACTTTGCCAAAGGTGAAAGCTGGAGATACCGTTCTTGTAACATGGGTAAAGAATACTCCTGTTGTAGTCGATGTAGTAAAGAAATCATAGGAAGGAGGATTTATGGCAGACCAGTTATTTCCGGTATTTGACCTGCCGGAGATACCGGACGATCCCGAATACGAAGAAAGATACCGCTCCTCGGTGGCGTTTGACTTCGACAAGGGAGATTTCGTGAGAGACGGATCAAATAAAATGGTTCGTGCAGACGGCAGGGAAGCATTTATGCAGTGGTGCTGGAAAGTTATTCAGACAGAAAGGGAAGCATTTCTGGCGTATAGCGATGATATTGGCACCGAGTTTGAAGATATGGAGGATTTCCCGGACAAGGATTCAAGGGAAAGCGAGATTGAGCGGACGATTACTGATGCGTTGCTGGTTCACCCGGCAACAGAGTACGTCCGCAATTTTATTTTTGATTACAGCTCTGGAGATGCGGTGGTTTCGTTCATAGTCAAAGGAGCGCAGTGGGAAGAGGAAGAAACAATATCAACTGTCTTTGAGAAAGGGGTGAGCTAAGATGGCAGAAGACTTTACATTGCCTGCATTTCTGCAGGATTGCGATGTAGATACAATTCATCAGAGAATGATGGATATGCTTCCAGATGATATTGACAAAACGGAGGCTGGTTTCCCATGGGATTTCACCAGGCCAACAGCATTGATCGCATCGGAACTGCTGGAATATTACATCCCGGAAACATTGAAGTTGATGTTCCCACAGTGGAGCAGTGGAGAATTTCTTGATTACCTTGCAAATATGGCAAGGTTAGCGAGAAAAGCACCGAACTTTGCCAGTGTTACGATTGAAATTACCGGAGAACCAGGAACTATTATAGCAACAGGAACGGTGTTTGCGACACCAGCAACAGAAGAAGTGGAGTCTATAGAATTTGCCACCGAAGAGGCGTGCGTACTGAACGAAAATGGCACTGGAACTGTAATCGCCAGAGCGATGATTGCCGGCGTTGAATCAAACGTGAATGCAAATACAATTACGATGATGTCAGTTCCGGTAGAGGGAATTATATCAATCACCAATCCTGTAAAAGCAACCGGCGGTACAGAGGAAGAGACGGACGATGAACTGAGAGAGAGAATCATGGAGGCAAATGAGCAGATGGATGATTCTTATATCGGTAATGAGTCAGATTACAAACGCTGGGCTGAGTCGGTAGCCGGAATAGGAACAGCCATTGTTGTACCGGAATGGAACGGACCAGAAACGGTAAAGATCATCGTGCTTGACGGAAACGGAGAAGCTGCAAACGAAACACTCCAGAAAGCAGTATATAACTACATAATGAGTCCTGAAAGCCCGCTGGACAGGCTTGCACCGCCGAATACTATTTTGACAGTTTCCGCTCCGGAGCTGGTAGAGATAGATTATACCATCAAGAGTATTGAACTGGAAGATGGATACGCCCAGGAAGAAGTCCTAAAAGATTTCAAAACTGGCCTTGCGAAGTATTACAAGACCGTAAATTCGGAAGGAGAAGTGAAATACAATTGGGTACATTCAGTACTTACCAATACGCCCGGTGTTGATGATTTTGAGGAGTTGCTTATGAATGGCGGCATTTCAAACATCAAAATCAAACTGGATCAGTATCCGAACACAAAGTCTGTCATGGTGAAGGAGGGAAGCTAAATGTTTGATTTAGAGAACTTCCCAACCAGAGAACTTGCAAGGGACATGATGGGTATGATTTCCCCCATTTATGACAACTCATATGTGGGAAAATGGATTTTCGAGGTTATGAGCGTACCTCTGTCATTGGCGCAGGACACAATTAACGAATTAAGGGAGCAGGCATTTCCGGAAACGGCAACCTGGTCCCTTCCCTATTGGGAGCAAAGCTATGGGCTGCCGACCAATGAAGCGTTGAGTATTGAAGAACGCCGGAGCAGAGTTATTTCAAAAAGGAACTACAGGAAGCCGATGAATCCGGCCAGAATTGAGATGCTGCTGAAAGAATTGTGTAAAAGAGATGTCAAGCTAATTGAAAACACAGCACCTCATACCTTTGAAATCAGCGTAAGCCCTGGAACTTCGGAAGCCAGTTTAGATCAGATTATAAAATTGGTGAACGAGGTGAAACAGGCACAAAAAAGTTTCCGAGTGGTTTTTGATACTCCAACAACAATCAAAATTCGGGCAGATCCTAAGCCGCAGAAATTCCCTTATCGAATGACAGCAAGAGGAAGAAAAGCAGGTACATATCCGCAAGTTAATTGGGTAGGGATTTCGGAACATGGTTCTGTTATTGTGACTGCGAACAGAATGAGTAGGGAATTTCCTTATGTTGTAGCTGGAACCAAACCAGATAGAGCAAACGATGCCCGTCTGACTGCGTTACAGCTGCAGGCTTCGTCAGAAGGTAAAGGTGTCGAGTTTCCCTATCCTATTTCTGGCACAAAGCCAGATAGGAGCTTTCTGGCCGAGATAGAACCAGGAGCGTTGAATGTGCAGGTAGATAGCACAAATGCAGAAGTTTTGTATCGTGCTTGCGGAAGCAAAAGAAAATTGTAAAAGGAGGAGTAGCAATGTTATCAGCTGCGGCACTGGCTGGATTCAGAAATCATGTGAAGAATACGGTCGCTTATGCCAAATACAAAATCGATTCCACCTATTACCAGTCAGAGATTACAGATATCACTATTAGCAGTGATGGAAAAGTAAAGATTGAATTTATATTAAACCCTTCGGTATCCGGCGAGGTAAAGGTAACAGAAGTACAGCTTTACAGTACAAGTGGAGAGCTTTGGTGGAGTAAAGCTGAAAATATCACCAAGAAATCCAAAAAGGAAGGTATTTATTACCGAGTAACCATCAACATTTTAGAAGAGTAGGAAGGAGGTATGCACAATGTACGAACCGACATATTGGAAAGATGAAGTCGTAGAAAATCCGTATCGGTACAAAGAAACGCAGAACTCGGATGGAAGTATTGAACACGTCCCTGATCCGGGAGAAGTTCTGCAGGAAGGCACTGAGCAGAGCGCAACTAATTTCAATCACATGGAGCAGGGAATCCTGGAAGCACATGAAATGAGCGCAGAGGCTGTCAGGATGCTAAAAAGTGTTATGAGAAAAGTAGAGGGACTTGACGGTGAGAAAGTCACAGTCACCCTGACAAATTCCCAGACATATCCGTTTAACAACTCAGTGAAAACCATTCAGCTGAAAACTCCACGCAATTATAAGACGTATCTTATCACCGCAGAAGTTATCAGCGTATCTGGTGGTGCTGTGGGAGATATTGAGTTTACGGACAAGCTGCTGAATGGATTCAAGGTAGCTTACACTGGATCTGCGAAATCAGTAACCATGGACCTGTATGTGAGAGGAGGAATGTAATCATGGCAAATGTGATTATCCAGGACGAAAGAAGACAGGCAGACATCGAGTATGTTGCCAAGAAGTACGGAATCGACACCAACAACCCGGCAATGAGAGAAGCTGCAGAAGTAACTGCGGTCAGAAGCCGTGAAGCAATGGAAATGGGAAGAACACAGAGGAGGTATTACTGATGAAGATTACACATTTACCGGAAGACGGAAAGAATTTCATTCCTTACGAGGTATCTGGAAAAACGATCGACTTTGACGATGGAGAGCTGATGTTCAATGTCTCAAAGAAAGAGCGTGATTATGAGGTTGTGATCGATATTTGCGAAGACTACACCGGTGGACTGGTGATGGGAGCCGATGCAGGCGACAAGTATGTTGCACAGATCATTATTCCTGCAAGGGAATATACAGAAGTAGAAAAAGAAAATCCGAACTATGATCCAGAGAATGAAGAGGGAACCGAACAGCCTACTATCAAAGAGTTGAAGCCGGTTCCTTTTTCTATGGATCGTTGCGAACTGAGATTATGGGAAAGAGAGGTCTAAATCATGGCAAATTTTGATGATATGAAGCTGGCAGTCGAGGCACTGTCCGGAGGAAAGAACACAGTTTTACTGGATGATCGTGGGATGCCGTCCATCATGGTTGCGTTTCCAAAATTCAAAATCTCAGATGTAATTGCCGGAGGAAGTGAGAACATCCATCCGGCATTTTCCGTAGGTGGTGCGGAAAAAGATGTTGTGTATGTCTCCAAATTCCAGAACATTGTAATGAATGACAGAGCATATTCACTTCCGTTTAAGGACCCGAAGACCGGCGTGAACTTCGACCAGTCCGTCAACTACTGCAGAAACAAAGGAACTGGATGGGGCCTGATGCCGTATTCCTTATGGAGCGCTATCGCTCTGTGGTGTAGAAAGAACGGCACTATGCCAAGAGGTAACAATAACTACGGCAGCGATCACGGATACCCACACGAGAAAGGAACACCGACTTACTACGATAGTAATAAGATCGCTCGTGTAGCAACCGGTTCTGGTCCTGATACATGGAGCCACAACTGGATGCCGGACGGAATCTTCGATCTGAATGGAAATGTATGGGAGTGGTGCGCTGGCATGAGACTTGTTGATGGCGAAATCCAGATTATTCCGTATGCGAACAGCATGATTTTGACAACCAGTATGGCGGCTGGCTCTACAGAATGGAAAGCAATCGCAGCTGACGGTTCGCTGGTGGCTCCTGGCACTGCTGGTACTTTGAAATGGGATGTTGTTTCTGGAAAGATTCAGCTTACCAAAGGAACTATCACGCCGAAAGACACAGGAAACTGGCTGCCATATAACAATATGACACTTGGCGAAGGACTTACAGCAGCTCCGGAGTTGGCAAAAGCTCTCCTCCTGTATCCGGATGAGCCAAACGGAGATTACGGTGGAGATTACCATGGAGTAAATACTTCCGGAGAGCGTTTGCCGCGCTGCGGGGGCTGCTGGAGCAGCGCTTCCGCTGCTGGCGTGTTCTACGTGTACCTGAGCTACCCTCGGGCTAGCGCCTACGGCAACTTCGGTTTCCGCTCCGCTTTTGTAAACTGAGGACTGTAAACTGATTGCCGCCTGGGAAGGCGGCGTTTGTGGTGAAAGGAGAAAGAATGTGGCAGAACAGAGATCCGACAATATGACAGCAGAGATGGAAGAGGAAGGACTAACGATATTACAGAAAATTGAAGATATGGAAGTGTACGCCCTCCCTCTCATCGAAAGATGGTCCATTGCACACCAGAAATTATTAGGTGACGATATAGCTCATTGTATGAACAGAATGTCGCAGCTGGCGTCGGCATTAACGGTTGCATACTACAAGAAAACTTCCATCAGCGAACTGGATGAAATGAACAAAGCACTCCAGTCTCACATCAGAGTAGCCTATCGCCTGGGATATTTGAAAGGAAAATCTTCCAGGAGTGAATGGGAAGGCCGTTCTGCAGAGATCGGAAGAATGATTGGAAAATATAAAGAATGGGTATACGGCGATCAAAAATCGTCACAACAGAATAAAAGTGCAAAATCAAGGTACAGCCGGTAATGATCCGGTTGTGCCGCCGGGAATAGGCTATTTCGTTTGCCGATCTGCGGGGGCAACTGGAACAACACTTCCAATGCTGGCGTGTTCAACGTGAACCTGAACAACCCTCGGACTAACGCCAACGGCAACATCGGTTTCCGCTCCGCTTTACTCTCATATGCCAGAACCGGTCAGTTCAAGGACTGCCGGCAGTGCGAGAGATTTAAAGGAGTCTATTTCCGCTCCGACCGTGTGGAAGGAGAAAAATGGTTCTACTCGTGCGTGGGTAGAGCCGTCCCTGTGGAGACACACAAAGCAGGAGACACCTATGGAGGCCGCAAGTAGCGAGAGTGAAAGCTGCCACACATAGTCAAATACAAAGGAGCGATAACGCAACATGAAGATTAAGAATGTTTTTGATCTTATCTTCTCCATGGAAAATCTGTATGGAGCCTTAGAAGATGCTTCAGATCAAAGGAGATATAACAAGGATGTAATGCTCTTCAATTTCAACGCCTGGGATAATTTGAAAGAGATTAGAGATTCTGTTTACGATGGGACGTATACCATAGACAAATATTATATTTTCTATGTGTATGAACCGAAGAAAAGGATGATAATGTCCATCAAATTTAAACACAGAGTTGTTCAATGGGCGATATACAGAGTTATCAATCCTATGCTGATTAAGGGATATATCAAGGATTCTTACGGATGTATCCCGGAAAGAGGACCACTGACCGCTATGTTTCGGCTTAAATACTGGTTGGAACAGGTGAACCGTAAGGATGAGCAGTGGTATTACTTAAAACTAGATATAAGCAAATATTTTTACCGGATATCGCATCGGATACTAAAGAAAATACTTGCAAAGAAAATTAAGGACCAGCGGTTGCTGAAATTGCTGGAATCAATTATAGATTGCAAACATACACCGTTTGGATTGCCGCCAGGACGTTCACCAGGGGAAGTACCTTTGGAAGAACGTCTTTTTGATGTCGGAATGCCTATCGGAAATCTGCTATCACAGGTGTTTGCGAATGTGTATTTGGACGCACTGGATCAGTTCTGCAAGAGGGAATTGCAAATTCATTGTTATGTCCGATACATGGATGATGTGATTATTCTCAGTAGTAGCAAGGCACAGCTCCAGGAATGGAAAGTCAGAATTGCTTCTTTTCTGGAAACGGAGTTGGAACTGCAGCTAAACAATAAAACTTGTATCCGGCCAATAAATCAAGGCATTGAATTTGTCGGATACAGGGTATGGCCTGACAAAGTGGTACTCAGGAAGAAAACAACACTTCACATCAAGAGAGTTTTGAAGGCAAAGAAAGAAGCGTACAGAGTGAAGGAAATTTCTTTTAAGCAGGCAACAGACACACTGCAGAGTTACTTGGGAATGATGAAATATTGTGACTGCGATGCATTGAAGGAGAAGATTCTGGATGATTTTGTCCTGACGCACGCAGACATGAAACAAATTTACGAGGAAGGAGGGGATCGGGATGAGAACTACTATCGCAGAGGTGATGGATGGTCAGTCGAAGATTATCCAGTTACAGACGAAACTTATAGACCGGCTGGCACTTGCATTACTGCAGCATGGAACTATTGAGGATAAGGAACTGGCAATGATTAAAGAAGCAGCGGATCTGCAGAAAGGACTGGAAGAATGAAACCTAAAAGCAGAATCAACCGGAGAGCCGGCCCGACAATACACGCACGCCATAAAAAGAAATGAGGAAGGAATACGAAAATGGAGTATCTAATTAACCTAGTAGGAAATTATAGCATTGGCTGGGGCATTACTATAATTGCGGCGTTGGTATTCCTTGTTTTGTGTTATCGGAAAGTAGAGAGTTACTTTTCTGACAAGGCAATTCACGAAAAGGAAAAAAACGAACAATTCAAAAAAGTTATGGATCAGGTAAATATGTACCCATCATGGCATCAGCAGAGCATAGAAATTCAGCAGCAGTTCAATAAAAGTATTGCAGAGCTGAAAGAAGGCATGGATCAACACCAGAAGCAGCTGGAAAAGATTGAAGAGGACATTATCAGCAGAGAACGTAGCAAACTTCGAGACAGACTTCTGCAGTCGCATCGATATTTTACAAGTCCGGAAAAAAATCCGCTTCATGCATGGAGCGAAATGGAGGCAGATGCATTTTGGTCTATGTTTAAGGAATACGAAAATGCAAAAGGGAATGGACATATGCATACGGTTGTACAGCCCGAGATGAGAGCATTGGAAGTGATTCCGATGCACGAAGATGCCAAAATTGCTGAACTGATGGGGAGCAGAAAGTAACCTGTAATAAAGGCCAATGGGAGGCTGTAGGTGAAATGAAAAAAATTAAAAAAGTGGTTGCGGCCGTAAAGAAGGTCGGAACCTTAAACCTGGTACTGATTCTGGTCGGTGCCTTTTTTGTTTGGTTTAACTGGCAGATGATCCTGGTTTTCCGGGAATATGGAAGTATGCCGGAAACCTATGCCTGCGCTGTTGTGGCAGCAACAATAGGTGAGTGTGGAATCTGCGGCTGGATCCGGACGAATAAAGATAAGCGGCTGGATCGGAAATGGCAGAAAGAAGACGAAAAAGAAAGCCAAGAACAATATGTCCCCGACATTTATGTCGGTAACAAAAACGAGGAGGAAAACTTATGAGCTTAGAGATTTTTTTACTGTTACTGCTGATCGTATCTATTTTTACAGGACTCTTCACAGAGGGAATCAAGAAATTGATGGATGAGGTAAACAAGAAATACCTCTCCAATTTCTTAGCCGGTTTCGTTGCAGTCGTACTGTCAGTTCTGGTAGATGCGGGATATATCATTCTGACGGAGGCACAGATCAATGCAAAGATGGCTGTATATTTAATCGCCCTGGTGTTGTTATCCTGGCTGGCATCAATGGTGGGATACGACAAGGTGATCCAGGCTATTACGCAGTGCAAGAAGTACAAAGAGGAGTAGACATGGGGAATGTAGCAAAAATCGTAGTGGGGGTGCTTGCCATAGGCGGCACCTTTTTCATTCTGTTAATCAGAGAATTTGGGAAATTTATTGACGAAGTTTCACCCTACAACTGGGGAGAAAGCGAGGTGCTGAAAGATGAGTATAAACGTTGAGGCGGAGAAAAGAGCCTATAAGAAATTCAGACAGGCCGGCATGACTGCAGCTGGGGCTTGCGGCCTGATCGGAAACCTGGAAGCGGAGAGTGATGGTTTCTACACAAACCGGGTTGAATACCTGTGCCTTAAACGGCTGAAAGAAAAGGGAAAAGTCTATACCCATGCCACCTATACTGCAGCGATCGACAGCGGAAAGATCTCCTGCGAGGAGTTCTTACATCCGCTTTCCGGAAAACAGTACGGGTACGGATTGGCCCAGTGGACAAGCCCTGGCAGAAAATCTGGTCTTTGGAATTTTGCCAAGCAGAGAGGCGTGTCCATTGCGGACGAAGATATGCAGCTGGATTTCTTACTGAAGGAACTGAGAGAAAGCTACAGCCCGGTTTTGGCTATTCTCAAATCAGCAACAACAATCCGGCAGGCATCCGATGTTGTTTTAAAGAAGTTTGAAATTCCGGCCAACACAGGGGAAAGCGTATGCGAAAGTAGAGCGGCAAGAGGCCAGAAATTCTATAACGATTATGCAAAGGAGGAAAAAATTGTGAGCGTGAAAATTAGTAATTGTGGACATGATGAAAATGGACGTTATGCAGGAGGCCAGGCGGGCGATCAGACTGGTACAGAGTATCAGATCATCAACTGGTACAACAGACCTTGGCTCTGTGTTTTACGATTTGAGGACCAGGAAGTAGCGGCACTGATTGCAGAGATGGCAACACAGGCCGCAAACAATAATATGATCGGCTATGACCAGGGAACTGCAGGGAATAGTAATGATCGCTATACCTTCTGGGAGCAGCTGGCCGCAAATGGTTATGATCCATCAAAAATCAAAAAGCCATGCGAAACAGACTGCAGCCAGAGTACCGCAAGCATCGTGAAAGCAGTCGGATACCGTCTGAATAAGCCGAAGCTGAAAGCAGTTAGCGTTTACTTGACTACATATAACATGAGAAGCGCATTCAAGACAGCGGGAGCAAAGGTTCTCACCGATCAGAAATATCTGACAAGCGGTACATGCTTAAAGCCTGGAGATATCCTGCTGAATGACAATCATCATGTGGCTATCGCAGTGAGTGGAGATGCCAGTTCCAATGCAACTCCGGCAAAGAAGAATTATTTGGAAAAGGGAGATACCGGATCAGAAGTAACCGCGATGCAGAAAATGCTTATCAAAGTTGGATATTCTTGCGGAGCCGCAGGAGCTGACGGAGATTTCGGCTCTGACACTGATTCAGCTCTTCGCAAATTTCAGAAAGACAATGGGCTGACGGTTGATGGACAGTATGGAACTAATTCCAAAGCCAAGCTGACCGCTCTGTACAACAAAAAGGTTGGAACCACCACATCCAACAAGAAAGACGTAACGACAGTAGCCAAAGAGGTGATTGCCGGTAAATGGGGTAGCGGAGATGAGCGGAAAAAGAAGCTGACTGCGGCCGGCTATAATTATGACACTGTTCAGAAGAAGGTGAATGAGCTGCTGAAGACAAGAACAAAGAAATCCGTAGCTGAAGTTGCAAAGGAAGTCGTTTCCGGAAAATGGGGGAACGGAGCCGATCGGAAGAAAAAACTGGAAGCAGCCGGTTACAATTATGCCGAAGTCCAGAAAGAAGTAAACAAGCTACTGAAATAACAGCGGAGAAATGGTGCTTTTGAAGAGAGTCTGCACCTCTGAGAAAAATATATCACACACGCCCTGGTCCTTCGGGACTGGGGCATTTTTTATTGCAAAATGCGGAACAAGTTAGAGGTAAAAATCAATATACAAAATAACTAAAATTTCAATGCTATTTTTGACGAAATGTGCCTGAGCAACGATAGAGATTTTTTCAATACCTAATATACCTAAAGGCAAAAATTCGGTATAGGGGCGTGTACGAGCGTATAGCCCTATATGCTTTTTTCGGGGAAATGCTTGTGGTTCCGGTAGATAATTTGTGAAAAATATGATATTCTTAAAGAGCTGCCGAACCTCCAGCAGAAAGGAGGTGAAATCATTGGATAAAATAATCGCCATTATTCTTGTCCCTGTCGCAGTAAATGTAATTAGCTACTACATTTGCAAATGGCTGGACAGAAAAGACAAATAGGCAGCATAGCAGCCTAAGGCATAAGCCACCTACATAACGGAATAGAAAACCCCAGAGATCTGATCCATCTCCGGGGTTTTCGTTTTGCTCATTGGATAATCGCCATTACCCTTAGCTGTTTTCAGTATATGCGTATCAGACAAAAAAGTCAACCAGTAATTCCAATGTTCGTAAAATCGAGTTTTCCACATTATCCACACTCAGTTGAGGATAAGATACAAATGCGCAAAGCCTTATAAATAAAGGAAAATCATCATATTATAATAAAAAACGTGTGACATTGTCCCATCAATGTCACGAAACCGTCACGTCACTATTACTCTATATCTATTTCTGTATCTAAATCTTTTTCTATCTTTTTCTTTTATTCTCACTATTAGTTATTGAATGTTGCAGTTGCGAAAATAATTTGCATAAATAGAGCAAAACTATTGACAAATACGCAAGTGCGAGTTATAATATATACATAATCAAACAAAACACAAGAACCAAACAGGTGGGTGTTATTTTTTTACCCAAATGGTTCGCAAATGCGAGATTGATTAAATAATCTGAAAGGAGAACACCAGTTGGCAAAAAGAAAGAAACCGGAAGACAAAGAAAAAGAACTGCTTGAGAAACGACTTCTTAAAATCCAGTTTTACGAGAGCCTGACCAGCATCGTAGTTGCCATAGTAACAATGCTCTTAGCAGTTGTTACGGCGATCTTAAATTGGATTAAGTAAATCGAACCAAACAGTTCCTTGGTAGCAGGGGAGCGGTAACTCCCCTTGGCTATCAAGTCTACCATATAGGAGGACAGAAAGCAATGAAAAAGCTGAGAAGATTTTTGACAGTGTTGCTGTTTATCAATTTTTCATGGGGAATGGCAACCGGGATGGAGCCGTTAAACTTCTGGTTGGTAATGGCAAATGGTACAGCAGTGATCGGCCTGGCAGTAGATGAGATGGAGGAAAGAAGATGGAAACACTGATGAAGAAAGCAAAAGATATGATCGAGAAATTGGATTTTAATGGCTGCATAGAATTGTTCAATCAGCTTCCAAGTGGTCATCCGATGATCGACCTGGTATTTGACAGAATGGAAAGCCTTGATCCAGAAAGATTTGAAGAGTGGCTGTGAGAGAGTGAGGGAGGAAAAATGAAGTTAAATGACATTGTAATGGCATCTACGCAAGATACAAAAATCAGAGTGGTTGTAAAACTGTACGGAACGAGCTTCCGCACAGAACATTTTCCAGAATACTTCTTAGAAAGTGAAGAGATGGATGAACTGATGGACAGAGAGGTTGTGGATATCAGAGTAGTTGATAATCTTTTGGAAGCCACATTGAGATAGGCAAGCAGGAGGACATAAACATTGGCAGTGCGAAGAACTTACTACAGGGATCGATGGAATGAAAAGAAGGTATGGGAAGTTGTAAAACTGGTTGGTGGCTATTATCTCCGGCAGTATATCAGCGGTCAGCAGGTAGGAAGAGGGATGAAGACATCGAAGAAATTTATCAAGAGCATAGGCGTTTTTGAATTTGAAGAAGTAGGAGGAATTACAGGATGAAATGGGATGTTAAACACGACAGAGCAAAGAAAGTAATTGATCGTTTCCTGGATAACGCAGGATACTGGCAGGAGTCAGAAGACCTGGTTACAGGCCTGACGGATGAAGAGAAGGAACTGGTAAATGCGGAAGTTGAGCTGATGATCGCATCCATCAGAAAGCGTTACAAATTGCAGGAGCGCTTGCCAGAGCAGGTAGCTGAAGCAGAAAAGCCAGCAGAGAAAGCAGTAGAGGAACCGATAGAAGAACCGGTTAAAAAGCCAAGAGCAAGAAAGCCGAAGACAGAGAATGCGACAGAAGAGAAGCCGGCAGCAAAGAGAACAAGAACCAAGAAAGCGGAAAAGGAGAAAGCTAAAGACCATGGGGAAAATGATTAATTGGAGCATGAAGGACACTAATGGTTGCGTACAGAGAGGGCAGATGTTCCTCTCTCAGCTTCCGAAAATTCTTCTGAGTTTTGAGAATAGCGCAGCGGAAACACTGAGAAGAACCGGAGCCGACCACGTACTTTATGCGGTTAAAATTTACAATACAGCAGACGAATTGACAGCAGTGCAGTTCTATATGAATCCGATGTCAGATGAGGAATTTTCCAAAGTGGCCGGAAAAGGACGAGGAACTATGATATATGCGTTGCATAGCAGAAAGGTAAAGGTGGCGGGATGAAAAAGAAAATCGAAGAGCTGTTTCGACTGGCAATGAAAGCCCAGGAGAAAACAAGCGCATACGTGTCATTCGAGACATCAAATCACGGATGGGGATGTGTGGTAATGATTATGGATGATGGCTTCGAGGTAAAACATGGGTATGATGGTTGGTACGAAATGGATATGTTTTATTCGGATGAAAGATCAGAGGAACAGTATCAGAAAGCAAAAGAACATTTAATCAGATTACTCAGAAAAAAGAGAAAGGTGGCAACAGCATGAATACGGTAGCAAAGCTGACACAGAAGCAGATTGAAAAACTTGCAGTGGAGATCCGGACGTTTCTCCTGGAACACGATATGTGGGTGGACACTCAGATTTATTTCAACGGAAAATGCTTTGACACACACGACAAGGAGACAGGCGAGTTCTATTACAATGATCCGGAACATCTGGTTGTGAGAGAAAACGAGGACCCAAGAAGATATTTTGAGAATGTGGCAGAAGACCATATCCTCAGTATGGCTTTTGAAGGCAGTGTGTGCCATATGCTTTGGTATGGGACCAATCCTGGAATCAAGAAAAAATTTGATAGAATTTTTGAAAAAAGAGGAATTTATTACGAGTTTGGAGACCACTGGAACTTCACCTGTTATTACATAGGAGAGTGAGCAAAATATGGGACACAGAAAAATGTCAGCCTACGGAGAAAGAGAACACAATGGCAGATATGTATTGGATGATTATGAATTTTCACGGAATCATACCAAGGCAGAGACAATCAGAAGATGGAGAAGAGACTTAAAAAAGAAAGCAAGATCCCGCAGGAGAAAAGAAATCTACAAAGCGATGCAGAATTGCAGAGAGGAGTAAAATGGCATATTTGAATATTCAGAAGGCAGAGTTTAACAGAGCAACGGAGAATTTAATCGAGATCGCTTGGAAGTACGAAAGCCTGAAGGTAGAGTATGATTTCTTAACAAATACAGATAGCATGAGCTGGAAGCATCTTTTCGTTGCATGGGCGAATGAGTTCGAGGAATTGCACGGCTCAAAGAATTGGAATGAAATCGACGAGGACTATTACGAAACCATTGAAAGATTCGCAGAAGAAAAGATCATGGGTTGGGCTGGAAAGAAAAAGAGAATAGTAGTAGGCCGACACATGGAAGGAATCACGCTGAATCCGCTGGAATGGCTGTTGAGCAATGATGGAGCGGAAATAATGACATTTAATAGCGTTGACGAGGCAAAAGGTTTTCTCAAAGGAAAAGGATACCAGGAAGAGGACATGGAGTTTCTTCGATTTGTAGAGGAGTGGATGTGACATGGTTGGATTACTGAACGATAGATGTATCCGGGTTTATTCAGAAATGAATGAGTGGATGGACTGTATTTTTATTGTAAGTGCAGAAGATGCGGAAAGGGCTGAAAAGGTTCTGCAGGAAGCATGGGACAGCTACTGGGAAGATGGAGATGGCTGGTGCTACGGAAATTATCTGTCGGACAAGATGATTAAAGCCGGTATTTCATTTGACGTATATTATGCGGATTCGGAGGAATAAAGGTATGCAGAGTAAGAAAGTGCTTCTGATCGGAAGTTACTCACCGGAAAATGAAGGCAAGCCAGAGATAATCGACCGAGATTATTACCGGCAAGGATGGATTTTCAAGGATGAAGATGCTTTTCAGAACAGGCCAGACGATGTTTGCTATATTCCGGAATTGTCGGACGAAAAGTATACGAGGAACGACATACTGAAAATACTTGCCGGAGACGAAGAACTGGCGAAGACAATGTTCGAGGAACTGGATTGGCAGCATCCAGAAAGTCTGTTGGAAGACTGGAAAGCAAATGGCGAAATTGCTTGGTGCCCGCATTGTGTAGGATATGTTCAGACCTATGGTGAGGAGATTGAAAAGTGCCCGGTATGTGGCACAGAATTGGAGGATTGAGATGGAAGAAAAGAAAATTGTTGAGACGTTGTTTGTGAGAAGATCCGTCAACGTGTCGGAACAGGATATAGACGATATTCTTTGCACTGCATTTGAAGGAGGAATCACTTATTGGTGCGACAGCGTAAGAGTCGTTGGAAATTACCTTGGAAAATATGCAAGCGATCAAATCAGCAGAGGCGGAAAACTGAAATTTCATGTGGAAGAACCGTTCGACAATGAAGAAACAGAATGGTACGAAATGGATCAGGAAAAGTTTCTGCACGGATTACAGGAGTGGCTGAACTGTTCAAGAAACAGCAGCTCTTGTTTATACGAGAACAAGATTGACTGCAGTCAGATTGACGCACCGATGGCGGACGAAATCATCCAGTACACTTTGTTTGATGAAATTATCTTTGACTAAAGAAAGGAGAAAAAATGAGCAAAGGAATTGTTACACAGCATGAAACGATCTGTTTCATTTGTGGCCGGCGGGCAGAAGCAGAACATCACTTGATTTTCGGAACAGCAGGAAGAGAACTGTCAGAGAAAGACGGATTGAAAGTTCCGGTATGTAACAACTGTCATAATATGGGCCAGAAGCTGTGCCGGATTCACGAAAATCCTATGGCAGAGAGAATGTCAAAGATGATCGGGCAGCTGGCCTGGGAAAGAGAGTGGCTGTTAAAAAATACGGTAACTATCAACAGCAAGGGACAGATGGCGAAGGTAGAAGGAAATGTAGTCAGATCACAATTCATGAAAAGATATGGCAGATCATATTTGTAGGAGGCGAGAGTATGGGAGCTATACTAATGTTACTGTTTTTGTTATACGTTGGGTACAGAAAGTGAGGAAAAGAACTGTGAACAATCAGGAAATTTTGGAAGCATTAAAAAAATCAGTAGCAATGCCGCCGGTCCTTTGCATGAACGAAAGAAGTGTGATATTCGTTGATTATGCGGATGGACATGGCGAGGCAAAAACCCAGGTAAATAATTGGTTCCGTTGTCCTTGCTGCAGCAGCATTGTGGGAGAGAGAAGAATTGTGGCTAAAAGAGCAGTCGATCAGAGGAAGAAGCCCTACTGTGAGAAATGTGGCCAGAAGATAAAATGGACTGTAGGAGATGAAGAACAGAGCAGACTTATTACTGTAAATACTCCAGACACAGAGTACACAGTGCTGGCAAAGCGGATTGACGATGGAAGATATGTACAGCTTGGAGGAGTATTCGGAAACGAGCTGCTTTGTAGAAAACGCTTCGAGGAGAAGGTGAGAAACCAGGAAATTTTTTACGGAATTGATTTAAGCACCGCAGTATTTGCAAAGAGAGAGACAGTGACACTGACAGAAGAATGGGAGGCAATGGGAAATGTTGATCTGGAGATGTAAGAAGTGTGGGTGGATAGGAAGGGACTCCGACCTGGGCCTGCATTATGGAAATGATGAGGAATATTGTCCTCGGTGCAAGGAAGTAGATAGCATTGCAACAGTTGATTTTTCTGACCGCTTCAACAGCCAGGAAGTTGAAAAGCTGTGGCAGTTTTTTGGAGAAATCCCCATTGATGATGAAGATGCTATTTTGGAAGAGTTCCTGGGATTTTCGGAAGGAACGGACAGAATAGAAATCTGGCACTGGTTTGATGAGAATTATCCGGAAGGAGTGACCGAACTGGTAAACGGAGGAAGACATGGTAATTGAGAGAACTATATTAAGCAAAGTGGCAGAACTTAATGGGATTTCTATCTGTGATGAGAGAACAGTGAAAATCGAGTTGACAGAGGCAGAAATCGAAGAAGCGTACCGGATCAGGGAAAGAGAATATCTGGAAGAGGATATAAAGAATGCTGTTGAAGAGTTCTGCGATTATTGGGGGATTCCTAAAGGTATTGCCGGAGGCTTAAATGACAATCCGGATATCATCTGCAAGATTGCGAGCTTGTACGAAAAGAATCAGGACACAAATGTAGCATCTGCTGATACGATGAAAGAGGCGGTAAAACAGGTTTTGAAAAAGGAAGGAGTTTGGAAATGAGCAGGGTAGTTTATCCGGCAAGGGAAACCGTAACGGAGATCAGAGGCGAAGATGCGGCAGAGATCATCAATAAAATGATGGAGAAGGAAGGAATGACGCAGATCCAGCTGGCTCAGAAAATGGGAATCACCAGACAGAGAGTGAGCAGATTGATTTCTGGGAATATGAGATATGAGAATTTCGTGAGGATTATCAATGCTGCTGGGTATGATGTGAAAATTGAAAAACGCAAGTGCGAGAAAAACTCGAAATAATAGAGCAAAACTATTGACAAATACGCAAGTACGAGTTATAATATATACATAATCAAACAATAAATAAAACATTTGGGAGGTATATATTATGGCAACATTAGAAAATGATATCAAGGTAGCAGAAGAAAGAATCAGAGAAATGGAGAAAAGAAGAAGCTATTTTGCTGAAAAATATGCAGAAACAGGAGAATCATTTTACAAGAAGATGGCAGAGAGCGAAACAGATATGATAGCAGAAGTAAGACAGGCAATTATAGAGGCATTGGTGTAATTTTTTTACCTACATAGCTCGCAAATACGAGACAGAATCGCACTTGCAGAAAGGAGTACGAATGAGCCATCAGAGAAAGACAAAGGATCGGTGGGACATAATGACAAACTGAGGATATGGCTGGGAGTGTGAGAACAGCGAATACACCAGTGCAGATGCAAAGAGAAGCCTCAGAGAGTACCGAGAGAATCTTGCAGGAAGAGCAGAGGTGAGAATGGAAAAGCACAGAGAGCCGATCACAGCATAATTTTAGGAGGAATATAGCATGGCATTATTAGAGGTTAAGACAAGTTACGCAACATATACAGATTGCACATTAAGAGTAGGACAGTATCAGATGGATGGCAGTATTGCAGTTGAAATCTTCAGTAGAAGAGAGGGGCCAGTTGCAAGGATTACCGTTTGTCTGTGCGATTCAGCATTAGCAGAAAATGAAGCGTATGTGGATACAAATAATTGCCCTTGGGTAGTGGATTTCTTGGAGGCGAAAGGGCTGGCAAAATCGACTGGAAGAACGAGACGTAGCGGATATTGTATTTATCCATCAATGAAATTCAACAGAGAGAAAATGGCAGAGTTTGAGGGAGGGTACTGAAATGGAAAGATTATATTGCACAATCAACGAAGAACAGGCCAGAATCGCACACGATATGATGTCTATGAGCGACTACAAGGTAGGCAGTAAGACAGAAGAATACAGAGGATATGTCGATAAAGCCTATGACTTGGCCGAGAAAGTTGCAGAAGCAAGGCCGAGGGAAACGGATAGAGTTGAAGCATTGGCAAAGAGATATTCAAAGAGAATGGCCGAGTACATGAACCGGGAGAGCAATATCGGTTGCAGATGTCCTTCGGTTATGATTTCGGGTGCTGGCAATTTTCCAGTGAAGAAAAAAGAGAAACAAGTGCAGGCTTGGGAGAAGAACCATCAGTTTTATACTGAGACGCAGAAAATCCTGGATAAGATCAAGGGGATTTTGAGAGGAAAGGATATCATCAAGTCCTCAGATGAGGACGCTATAGAACGTCTGGAAGAGAAGCTGGATGCTTTAAAAGAAAACCAGGAAAGAATGAGAGCTGTCAATAAAGCCATCCGCTTGAAGAATACCAAAAAGGGAGATGAGGAGCTTAAAATCCTGGGGTATTCCGATGAGCAGATCCAGGAACTGAGAACTCCGGATTTCATGGGAAGAGTTGGATTTCCAGCATACGCCCTGCAGAACAACAACGCAAATATCCATAGAGTAGAGGAAAGGGTGAAAAGCTTGAAAGCAGTCAAGGAAAAGGGAACAAAAGAAACGGAATTTGAGCTGTTTAAGGTTGTTGAGAATGTGGAAGCTATGAGGTTACAGATTATTTTTGATGAAAAGCCGGAGGCAGATGTTAGAGCCGTTTTGAAAAAGAACGGTTTTAAATGGGCACCATCCCAGGGGGCATGGCAGAGAATGTTGAATCCGGCCGGCAAATACGCATTGAACCGAGTGAAAGAAGAACTGGAGGCTGTATAATGCCAGAACTTCTCACAGCAGAAATAGCCAATGAATACAGAATATTGGCAGAAAATCTTCCGGAAAATGGTAGGCAAGATACAGGCGAGAGAAGAGAACTGCGGCAGGAACTTCAAAGGAGATGCGGACTATCGGAACTGCAGGCAATTAACATTTTGAATGGGTTTCATGTCAAAGACTACATAGCAATAAAAGAAAGGGAGTATGCAGAGAATGAGCGAAGAAAAGCAGAAAGAGATCAAGACACTTAAAGGATGGGAAGAAAGCGGGAAAAACTGGGATGATTTTTGCAAGCCTGGAGAGCTGGTGGACGAAGATATCTACTGGTACTTCTTGAATATTTTGCCACCGAGAAATATGGGAGCAGGATATCTGCAGGTAGGAGAACCTTACGACAGTAGATTAAACCCGAAGACAGGAAAATATATGGCAACCTATTCTACATTCGTGAAAGTAGGGGATAAGGTATGGAAATATTGCGGAAATTGTTTCCCAGGAGAAAGCGTTGATATTGAAAGCGAGGACAAGAGATGATTGTTGGTTATTGCATCCTTAATGGAAAAAAGTGGGTCATGTTCGAGGACAAACAGTGTGCAGCTGGAGAAGTAAAGTTGACCGATGGATTCAAGGATAAGCTGATCCGTTGGAACAGCGATAAGCTGATCGGAATGGAAAGCATCAGCAAGGAAGAGATTGATCTGAGAAAAGTCGTGAAGCGCATGAGAGGAGCTAGGCCTTGGCATCCTCTTCTGCAGGCTTTGAGAAAGGAGCTGGAAGGATGAACGAAATTAAGATCACGCCGGAAGAAATCGGAAAGGCCGCAGAGCTTATCCGAAAAGTAGCAGAGGGAACAACGCAACCTGCAGAGCCGCTTACCAGTTGGGAAATCGCAAAAATTTTCCAGAGTACGCACACGAGAATTTTCAATCGGATTTCTCGGTTTTACAATGCAGAAGCGTCCGAAGACGAAAAGAAGGAGTTCGAGATTGCGTACAGACCGTATAGAAACCAGAGAAAACATCCAATCTGGAAACTGAGTGAAAAAGGCTGCCAGCTTTACATTGAAAAGATATGTGCCGAGGAAAAACGTAGTAAGGCTTTCGTGGAAGGACTTGGGAAATTTAATGATTTAATCGCACAGCATTTCCATGGAGTAAAAACGCAGGAAAATATCCTGATGAAGGGAAGATCCAGAACAGAGTGCAGTTACATAAAGAATCTGTTCGACCAGTTTATCGAAGGCCCGGCAATCGAGAATAGAGAAATCGAAGAGCTTGGGGCAAAATACGAAGAGTTTTATAAGGCAATGGGCGGGCTGAATGATGATGTAGCAGCCAAAAGAAAAGTAGAGGACTCGGTAATGGGAGTTGCAATCGAGGCAGAAATGCAGGGATTTATCTATGGATTCAAAGTATTTGAGATACTTTTGAATAGAGAATTAGCCACAGCATAGGAGGAAAAGAACATGGCAAAAGCAAAGTTTATGAATGGTGAGTTTTCAGCAAAGTTTAAAGGAAAGAGAAGATTCGTTGCAGAGCAGATGGAAGCAATTAAGGATTATGCGGCAAGAGATGATATGCAGATCAATATTTGTCCGGTAATCCAGGAGAGACCTTCTGGAAAAAAGAATACTGAGGAGCAGATCACACCAACCCATTTCATCAGCGGAAACCTGGAACACGCAGTAGTGGCAATTTACGACAATGCCGGCATCCCGTCATTCATGCACAGATTCCGCAAGGTGACAAATAAGGAGCTGTTCGGTGGAAGCGATAAAACAAATGCAGCGTTTATCATTGGAGATGAAGAATACGATGAAATTTACATTTCTGTCTATGAGAACTGCGAAATTAACGGAAAGCCTTATAGCCTGCCAATGCAGAAGCCATGGACAGGAATTACCAATGATGAGGCGGCGAGAGCTTGTTTTTCAAAGGGAGAGGGATGGCATCTTATGACAAGAGCTGAATGGGGATTACTTGCGAACCTCAGCTTGAAAAATGGTACTTTGCCACATGGCAACACGAACTATGGAAAGTACCATGCAAACCCGGAAGAACATGGAGAGTCAGCAGGAGAATCCGGAAAGACCAAAACCGGATCAGGACCGGCAACATGGACCCACGATCATACATTGGAAGGCGTTCACGATCTGTCCGGAAACGTATGGGAAATGGTAAGAGGCCTGAGAATAAAAGACGGACAGCTGGAGATGGTAAAGAATAACGATGCAGCATTGGATATTGATCTTACCCTTGAAGGAGATAACTGGGAACCGGTAAGAGATGATTCCGGAAAGTCTATTAGAGTAAGCGTTTCCGATGGCGGTATCAAATTCCTTGCTGAAAGTGATCACGAAGAGGGATACGATGGATGTAGATGGGAAGATGTTAATATTGATTGCGAGAGCGAAACACTGAAAGAGCTGGCTCTGTATCCTGGAGAGCCGGAAGCCTACTGCTATATTGATAGCACTGAGGGAGAATATTTGCCGATCTGCGGGGGCAGCTGGAACAACACTTCCAATGCTGGCGTGTTCAGCGTGAACCTGGGCAACCCTCGGACTCACGCCCTCGGCTACATCGGTTTCCGCTCCGCTTATTTTAGAAAACTGAAAACTGAGTAACTGATATGGCGGCTGGAAAGCCGCCGTTCATATATGAGAATGAGGAGAAAAGCCATGGAAGAAAGAAGAGATATAGTTTATATCGGAATAGATCACATCCATACGCACCCGGAGAATCCAAGAAAGGATCTCGGAGATTTGACGGAGCTGGCAGAATCGATGAAAAAACAGGGGTGTTTACAGAATTTAACGGTTGTTCCGGTAGAAGAACAGCCTGGAGAGTATTATGCGTTGATTGGGAACCGCCGGCATGGAGCATCAAAGTTAGCAGGCCTGGAAGAATTGCCATGCAGGATCGCTGAAGGATTAAGCCGAAAAGAACAGTTGTCAATCATGCTGGAAGAAAATATGCAGCGCAGCGATTTGACAATTTATGAGCAGGCCCAGGGATTTCAGCTTATGCTTGATTTGGGAGATACCGAGGAACAAATTGCTGAGAAAACTGGATTCAGCAAGACTACCATTCGCCGTAGGTTAAATATTGCGAAGCTAAACCAGGATGAACTTAAAAAGAAGGAGCAGGATGAAAATTTTCAGTTAACGCTGAAGGATTTATACGAACTGGAAAAAGTGAAAGATATTAAGACGAGGGATAAAATTCTCAGAGAAGCAACCAGTTCAAGAGACTTGGTGAGCAGAGCGCAAGCAGCTGCAGCAGAAGCTAAACGAAATGAAAATGCAAAAAAACTGAAAGAGATGTTGAAGAAGAAAGGCATTAAGGCTGCCCCGAAGTCAGCAGAAAATGAAATTTGGAGCGGAAAATGGAATACTATTAAGGAGTATGAGTTAGACAAAGACGTTCCGGAGCAGATCAAACTTCCAAAGACAGAAGAAGAAAAATTTTTCTTAGTATATTATCGTAGCTTGAGAATTATTACAAAAATTCCAAAAGGAAAGAAAGAACTTTCACCTTGGGAAAAAGAGCAAAAGGAAAAGGATCAGGCAAAAAGGAAAATCAAAGCGATATTAAAAGAAAGCAGTGCCAGAAGAAAAGAATTTCTGGAGAATATTATTTCGGGGAAAATCAGCCCGGTTAAAGATGAATCTGAAGTAAAAGAAAAGATATGGGAAGCTATGATGGCACTTGGCAGTTACATTTATGCAAGCACAGTGCGAGATTTCTATTTGAAAAAGAGCTACTATGAATCTTCACCAGAAGAGAAAAAAGCAGCAGATGAGTCAGCGGGAAAACTTAGTTCCTTACATCAGATGATGATTATTTTGCACAATTCAATGAAAATTTGCAACGAACCGTATGATTACAACTTGGTCTTTAATAAAAACAAAGGAGACGCACTCTTGAAAGGATATGAGGTGTTTGAGCCGTATGGTTGGTATTTTGAAGATGAAAAGGAACGTCAGGTGCTGGATGGAACATCTGAACTGTACAGAAAGGAGAAGAAAGAGTGAGCAGAAGACCAGAGATAACAGCTACGTTGTCTCTGGCACTTGAAAAGAAAATCAATCCGTACAATGATCCACGGATATACTGGGCTAAGGAAGTGACATTTGATTACTCCACAAACCATGCAGTCAGAGTTGATTATATGAGATATAAGCCGGTTAATAATACTGTGTCCGGAATAGAAAAAGGAGACTTTTACTGTTATGAAGTGAAATCATCTGTAGAGGATTTTCGCTCGGGGCATGGCTTGAATTTCCTCGGAGATTATAATTACCTGGTAATGCCGGAGAAGATTTACGCAACGATTTCATTGGAGGTCCCACACTACGTTGGTGTATATGTTTTGGATGGAACAGAATTAACCTGCATAAAGAAAGCCAAGAGACATGATCGGAGCAGACCAGTATCAGAAATGCTGCTTATGATGTTTAGATCAGCAGCAAGAGACAGGAGGCGGATATGCAGTGAAATTACGCAGGAATAATGAATATATGTTTCAAGTTGTAGAGTGCAATACTTATATGAAAAGAATTAAGGACGGAAAATATATCCGGCACTCTGAACAATACTCCGATGTTTATTACTATGTTGACGAAAATGCTGAAGAAAAGGAAAGAAAAGTAGAACCGGAAGAATGGGGCGGTAGCGATTTCGTAAAAACATATTACGAGGCAGTGGAGAAGAGATTTGTAGGCGTTGTCATAGGTATGAAGCTTATTACGCTGAAAGCAGAATTGTTTTGTGATAGTGCTTGCAGGCCAGATGGAGTAGAAGTTGATTTTGTAAACCGAAATGATATAGAGCAGAAAAAGGTTGCCATTGTAGCATATGGGTGCAATAAAACAAGGCTTGTTCCGTTGGAACAGTTAAAGATCATAAGGAAAGTAGAGGAAGGCGAGACATGAAAACAGGTAAATATACGAAAGATGGAAGAGAGATGCAGGTGGGCGATGTTGTACACTTCAGATGCAAAAATCATCCGCTGAGCGGAAAAGGTGTAGTATTCATGGGAAAGGAAGTAGATGGCTTAGGAGAAGATCCGTTCCGCATCAGAGATACAAGAACCGGAAGAAATAATGGACGGATATACCCTTATTACGATGATGCAGTATATCGAATTGACGGAAGAGAGGGTGAGTAGTCATGGCAAAGCAGATGGTTTTGAACCGAAAGATGTACAAGGAAATTAAGAAAATGGACCACCAGGATATGTCCAACTACTTGTCGCGGTATTACATGAACGCATATAACCAGGGCAAGGAAGACTCCGAAGGATTGAAGGCAGATGAGCTAAGAGAAATCCTTTTGACAGTAAAGGGAATCGGACCAGCAAAGGCAGAGAACATTATGGAAGCAGTTGGAAAAGCCCTTGCAGAAAAGGGGTGAGGGAGATGTGGCAGCGAGGAGTCGAATGCGATGGCAAGTGCTATACTGATGAAGGAATATGTCCGAGAGCTGAGTGGTGCGATAAAACCAGGAAAGGTGAGTTTGCGGCAACAGCGCTGGCCGGATTTTTCTTTTTGGTGGTGCTGGTAATGCTTGTACCAGGAATGATCGCATTAAAATTGCTGGACTGGGTATATGGAAAATTATATTGGAGGGAGAGTTGACAAATGGAAGAAAAGAAGGTATGGTTAGAAGTGCCAAGATTTACTGGCGAAAATGTACCGGTGAATGTAGCTGCAAGAGTAATGAAGAAAGATCCTCAGTTTGTGAGACAGGGAATCATCCAGGGATTACTCACATTTGGAGTAGCTTTCAAGAAAGACGGAAGTAGCCAGTATGATTATTACATATCACCTATGAAATTCTGGCAGGAAACGGGTTATGTTTATGACGGAATTGAGGTGTAAAATCGGTCTGAGAAGTGCTGAAAAAGTACCAAAATTGGTGAATAGGAAACAGGTAGGCAACAAAAATGGCGATATGTATTGATTTTGCAGGCATTACTGTTTACATCGAAGAAGCTGCTAAGGCTGGCAAGTTCTGATTATATAAATTGTAAAAGCGTTGAAAGTGCCGTAAACTCAAGGGTTTACGGCATTTTTGTTACTGTCTGGATTTCTTGCAAAACAGTATGAAAATATATGAAAAAATGGCGGTAACTAACAAATAACTAACAGGTAACTGACAGGCGTAACTGACAAGTAACTAACAAACCTACCACGAAAAAAGCAGCAGGACAATGCCTGCCGCTAATCATTTTGTTATCTTTTCCATTTCTCTTTTCAGATCTTCCACAGTACGGTGAGTATATATCTTTTCTGTGATATCTGCAATTTCATGTCCAACGATCATTTTCAGAATATATTCATTCATATTTGCTTCTTTTGCTTTCGTAATAAAAGTGTGTCTGGTGTCGTGGGGCTTGTGATCCATTCCCAGTCGTGCCATAACCTTCTTGAAACGTCCACGATATTTGTCATATGTAAGGTAAGTGCCCTGCTGACCGTCCGGATCATTGAAAAGATAATTACTTCCCATACCGACTGCTTGCTCATAATTCTTACGCACCAGATCAGCAACCAGTGGATGAATTGGAACCAGGCGGTTACGGCCGGCATCTGTTTTCAGTCCACCGGTGTATGTCATATTATCCAGATCCACATCTGCAACTTTCAGAACTGCCAGTTCTTGGGGACGCCATCCGGAATAAATTCCGATCAGGATCATATCTGCGAATGGTATTTCTGGATGTTCCATAAGGGCTGCAATTTCCTGTTCAGAAAAAGGAATGCGGACGATAGTAGGACGTTCTCTTTTGACCCCATCACATAAGGCTGCATAGTTTTTATCCACAAGCTCATGCTTCATAGCCCATTTATACATAAGGTTAAACAGACTCTTCATTCGTCCCTTAGTGCTGGATCCTACGTTTGCACTATGAATGGTTCCTTCAAGATGTTCGACTCGGACATCTTTTATTCGCATATCATAAAGAGGAGTGCAGTACTTGTAAGCCGCAGTGATCGTACGTATGCTGGAAGCATTGCTGAGTGTGGGGAAATATTCTTCAGACCATTTTTCGTACACTTCCGAAAAAGTTGTCTTATTAAAATTCAGATCATACGGATTTTCATTGTATTGTACAAGAGCAGTCATTGCTTCCTGTCTGGTAGCATAATATCCGATCGCCTGTTGCTTCTGCTTAACCTTTTGTCCTTTCTCATCAAATTCCCATCCGAAGGTTTTGGCTGCTACCCATGGCCGCCGGCGTCTGCCAGATAGCTTATACACAGAACCGAATCCATTTGGAAGTTTCATAACATCACCTTTCTTCTAAAAAAGAGTATAAAAAATACACCTTTGCAGGTGTAAAGAAAAGTGCTATAATAATCTTGCTATGGAATGATTATAGCAGTTTTCTTTACACTGCAAATTATTCAACAGATCGCTCTGGTGCTGGTAACACCGGGGCGATTTTTTATATAAAGTAAAAGACACCCATGCAATATACTTGTATGAGTGCCTTTCAACCATAATCAATATGGTTCTCTCACAAGTATATTACTATAAAAGTAAAGTATCTGCAATTTTTTCTTACAAATTAGTTCATTTCAAGTTCCTTCATCAGTTCTTCCTGAGAAACAAATTCGTGACACTCAGGATTCTTGCGGATTTCGTCCAATAGCATTAGATCAATTTCATCTGGTTCTACTTCCTCAATATCATCCCAGGTCTTGGGAGCAATGATGTAGCGGCTCTGGATCATCTTCCAGAAGAATTCGGCTTCTTTATCGTTCATAAGGGATACAGCACCGATGATACGTTCCTTTGTTGCTGTCATAGTAATCACACTCCTTTATAAATCTGTCCACGGTTTCCGATAGCTTCAATTAATAAAATATTTCCATTTATATCAAAAATAATACGATAATCTCCAACACGAAGCCGGTAATCATTTCTGCCCTGTAATGCTTTGACATCACCAGCAGGAAGAAGATTGATAGCATTTATGATTCTCTTTCGTGTAGGGACATCTTGTTTCTTTAGAAATTTGAGCGCTTGCTTAGAATACTGGATTTCCAAATAAACACCTCCAATAATGTTGTAGCTATAAATTGCTATTAAAAATAATCGTTATATGCTTTTGTATAGTTACTGTGTAGTAAATTGTCTATTTTGCTGTTGAAAGAAGTTATTTTCCAAGCTGATCCAGACTTCTTTAATTTTAAGGTAAGATTTCCGTGGCTGTAATCTATTCCTGCTTTACTATGTACACAAATGCGTTCGTACATATACTTTAAAAGTTGAGATTCAGAAATGTTCGGATTTTTCAACTGGTAATAAACTGAGTTTTCAAATGCTGCTTTGAATACGTTATATCTGTTTGGATATTTGTAACTAAGCTTCACAGTGGCATTCTTTCCGCTGACTTTTATTGATTTTAGTTCGTAAGAAATACGTTTGTTATATTTCTTATAATATTGAGGCATGTAGCTATTTTCAATGAATAATTTAACACTCGAAGGTTTGGTAAAACATTTTGTTAGTTTACTTGTATTATATTGCTTCGCATATTTGAAAAAACGATCTACACTCTTTTTCACCTGTTTTTGCGCAGTGGTCATTTTTTGCTTTGGAATAATTATCTTATCTTCAGTGAGACAATTTATGCAATAACGCATACGCACACCAGTTTTAAATATAGTCGGCTTTTTATCAATGTACCATTCTCCCCATACATGATTAGAAGCTGGGATGATGGTAGTTTCTTGAGTATGACAATATGAACAGGATCTATAGGCTTTTTTTTCTTCTGTACATATATTAGTAGCAGTTTTCCAATCAGACCAGGAATGAATTCCGTTGGTTGGAACATCTTCTTGTTGAGTTTTGTAACAAAAAGTACAAGTGCGGGTCTTAATTCCAGTATATGTACAGTTTGGAGCAGTTGTAATTTGCCATTCTCCCCAAGGATGATCAGAAACTGGGAGACTAATGGTTTCAATTTTGCGACATTTTTGGCAAATTTTCATTTCTGATCCTTTGGAAAGACAATCAGGCTCAATTCTATAAACTGTTTCCCAGACATGCGAACATTCTGAAGCATAAATTGGAATTACTGACAATAAGCATAGAAGAAAACCGACAATGCAAGATAGTATTAATTTCTTTTTCATAAAATCCCCCTTCCGTATATTACCAAGATAGTAATAGTATCAAACATAATTTTTGTGTAAATAATAATCTTATGAAGATATTATTAACTCAAATTATGTATGAGAAAAATGTATCTGTACGGCAGCTGTCGCAGATGACAGGAATCACGAAATCTACTCTCAATAATATTATGATTGAGAAATACTCACCTACGCTGGATAATCTGGAAAAGATAGCCAGAGTTTTGAAAGTAAGAATCTCTGATCTATACGACTCGCCGTACAAATAGTAAAAAGTGTCCAGCATACTGGACAATTGCGTTTCGGTGCTAAATATTGCCCTCTGTTTATCGTATAATGAGTATAAAAGATAATGTTAAACGAACAAATGTTTGTGAAATATATTGCACTTCAAATATAAATGGTGTATATTAAAAGCAAACAAACGTTCGAATAAACGAGAACGGGGGGGGCATACATATGATGAAGAATGATAAAGAAGAGTACAAGGGCAAAATAATTGAGTTGGTAAACTTGATTAAAGAAGAATCCGTTCTGAGGCGGATCTACTTAATAATAATTACCATGATAGGGGCCGACCATTGAGGTTGGCTCTTTTCTTATTCTATGCCCAGGCAAGCTTTCATAAATTCTTCAATATGTTTTAGCTTTTCCGGATCAGCTTCTGCGATAGCATTTAACATATTTCTCGCCATCTGGTTCTCGGTCCTACTAAGTTTTCCAAGATTAATAGAGAAGCGATCTTCTTCATTCACTTTCGTGAACATATTATCGTCTCCGCCTTCACCAGTTCGAAGCCAAATTTCATTTACATTGAATTCTTTACATATTAAAGAAATTACAGCATCGCTTGGTGCGTTTTTCCCTACTTCATATGCACCGATGTTTCCTCTGGCTATTTTTAACCTATCAGCAAAGGCTTGTTGAGTTAAGCCGAGCCTTTTTCGTAGAGCTTTAATTCGCTCATTCATATCCGATCCTCCTTTCTGATGAATTCATAATAGCATATTGGAAAAAGTAAATCAAGAAGAAAATGTTGGTTAATTACAAAAATGTTGTTGACAAAAGAGATTAACCAACATATAATTGAAATATACCAACAAGAGAGCGAGGTGAGAAGACATGGAAGGTAAAAAAAACACTGTCAGACCAAATGGCACTGACAGTGCAAGAGTTATACAAGTAATTGAAACAAAAAGTAATAGAGGGAAAGGAACACTGGATGATCTATCCAGACAGGTTGTACAGTATTGGAGCCTGGAAGGTCAATTGCTAGCTGAAAGAGATTCGCATACAACTAAGAACGAGCAACCGGCGGATGTTTGATCATGTATTTGACTTCTATTTGAGATAAGAAGATCTCCATATATTTTTTTAGAAGCACAAAATCATGCTCTGGGTATTTTCTTTTGTAATGAGTGTAATCATTGCCAAGGATACGGACAACATCGGCAGTATTAACAAGATCTGCTTGCTGAAGGTATGTAGCAATAGCGTTACAAAGGGATTGTTTAGCAACGGTTTCAGCGGGTTCTCCAAGTTCTTGTATTGCATAATCTTTTATCAAAATTTCAAGCGAGGAACGGAAACCTATAGCAGCTAATTCGAAATTTTGATTGTATTCAGCTTGCAATGCCTGGTTGTACATGTCAATAAAACGTTCTGATATAGCGGCTAAATTTTCGTTTTTGTATGGCTCAATTTGAGTAGAAGGATACATACAGACCATTGGAGCATCATCTGTATTTGTTCCAGGGTTTTCGCAGGCGAAAAAGAAAAATTTATGACAGGCAGTGCATTCGCAAACAGATATGAGCAAACGGCCATCATTGAAAGAATAATAATCTTTTTCTTTCACAATAGCGTCAGTTCCAAAACCACAATGCGGACAGATTGCAGGCTTTTGATATTTAAACGAAAAGGAAGAGTAGAAGGAAGATGCAGATTTAGTAATGAATTTCATAAAAACCTCCTTAGGTAAGATTTAGGCATGCCAGTACCTAATAATCTAAGAATAAGAAAAAAGAGAAAAAAAGTCAATGCTACATTTATAACCAACATGAGAAAGAGAGGCGAGAGAATGAAAGTTAAAACAATCCCAGAAATCAACATGACAGATAATCCTTTAGACAACATTATTAAAATGGCTCCTTATTTGGATGAAGGAAGTCAGCGAACTGTGTTCGGGATGATGTTGGAAGCGGTTATGAGTATAAAAGATGATGGAAAGAAAGCTGGATAAAGAAGCAACTATACTGTATTCAAACGAAAAAGAAAGCGAGGTGAGAAAGAAATGAAATTATTTGGATTTAGAATTAATGCAGGAGAAATCAAAGATGTCAGAGAAATAGAGAAAACATTAGAGAACATTGAAGAAAAGAAAAATAAAATAATAGATCTTGCAGGACAGCTTAGTACTCTGACAGAAATTAAATTCAAATATTCAGCAGATGGGAGTATTGAAAAGAAATTTGAGGTAGATGGATTTGAAATGGATAAGATCTTGGGAAATATGAGAGTAGCTCAGATGCAAATTGTAGATAGCTATAAAAGTCTGGAAGCACTTGGCATGATAGAAATTACCCCTGCTCCAAAGAACAGGGGAAAGACACTACTTGGAAAAAGCATCCAAGAGTTCTTTAGCTAGTTGCGCAATGTCGGATCTGAGTTTTTGAAGATCAGACTTGGTAGCAGGTGCGTTGCCATCATAGACGGCAGAAAGAGAAGCTTCAGTAAAGTGTTCTATAGATTTAAGCGCTTGTTTTTTATCCATGGTAGCTTGCTCCTTTCATAATACTCAGGCATGCCAGTGCCCTGTACCTAAAGGATAGGAGAGAATAAAAAGAAAGTCAAGTTTGACAGAAAGGTAGGCGAAAAATATGACCAAAGAAAAGAAAGAGCGTATCACAGCAATCGTACAGAACCTGAAACAGATGGACATTGTAAGTCTTAAGTTGATGGAGAATAACTCAGAACTCCTGAGAGCCAGAGATGCAATGGAAGTAGAAACCCAGAAAGCAGGATAACAGAAGCGAGGTGAAAAGATGGAAAGTGACCGAGACAGGAGATTTGCACTTGAAGGATTTGTAAGATATCACGATGACAGAATCTGGAAGCAGACGCAAAAGCTTGTCAGAGAAGAAAAAGAAGCAATAACCAAAATGGCAGTTACCCTTACTGCAATAAGAATAACTGCCATGCTGCTTATCTTTTGGTTTGCGCTTCATAAGTTTTCAGGACAGTAGATGCAACTTCATGTACTGCACTGACAAGTTCATCCTTGGAAAGTTCGTCAGCAGTGGAGTGATAGATTTCGTTGATCATTTCGTGACTGAACAGATCAATGACTTCGTGAATTGTCATATAAAGAACTCCTTTCATAATACTCAGGCATGGCAGTGCCCTGTAGCTCAAGAATAGGAGAACAGGAAAGGAAAGTCAATAAAAGAAAGTGAGGAAAAATAAAATGTTAACTAATATTGAAACAGAAAGAGTTCGAAAAGGGCTGACGCAGGAGCAGCTTGCTTCGCAATTAGGAGTATCTCACAAAACATATTACAACTGGATTAATGAAAAGAAAGATATTCCAAGCCAAAAGTTGAAAAAGATGTCTCGAATGTTCAAAACGAACATGGAGTACTTGTTAGGAGAAGAGCAGAAAAGGGTTTTATATCTTTGTGATGGAAATGTTCCAACCTGCAAGAAAAATACATGTTACAAAAATCCAAAGAGAAAGGGTGATTGTCCACCATGTACTTATACAAAAGATGTGACACATGCTTTAAATTTTCACAAAACATCGGAGCATGTACATGCAGCATATTATGAGAATGGCCAGCCGGAATAAGGCGGCTGGCCAAAAACTCATTTGAACTGTGCCAGGAATTCAAGGACACTCTTAAGACCATTTTTAAATTTGTTTTCCATGTAAATGATTGTCTTATCGGTGAGCTTGATCTCATTGGCAAGATCTTCGCCAGGTTCGCAAGTGATGTATCCGGCAGAAGCAAGTGACCAGCAAAGAGAAGATACATGATCAGAATCAGAGTCGGGATAGAAATGTTCCATAACTACATCTGAATTAGCAAAGTAATTTGCTTCGTCAAAGGATACAGCGGGCTGGCGGCTTAAAACTTCTTTGTACATAGAGGTAAGAAGTTTCTGCTGTTCTCTGGTTAAATCATCCATAGTGATTCCTCCTTTCTATTTAGGGTAGGGAAATCTTAACACAGTATGAAATAAATTACCATAGAAAGGAAAAAAGTAGAGATATATCGACAGAAAACGAGGTGAGAGAATGAAGCTACAAACAATTTCATTAGTAATTTCAATAATCGCATTAGTTTTGGCTATAGCGAAAGCTGCTGGTTAAAAGTGATGGGAAGAAAAGGATGTGTAAAGATGGAACATATAAAAATCGTATGCAAAATACCTCATGAGATAGCACTGCAGGATGGATTCTTGAGCAAACTCATTAGAAAAATGGAGAGACAGGTGAAAAACACCAGAAAGAGCCCTCATATGACAATCGAAATCACATGGGGGAAGCAGGATCAATCAGAGGTTATTTCAAATGTACCGATTACGGATTTATCAATGGAATAATAAGAAAGCAGGATGCGAAAAATGAACACAGGAAAAATATTGACAACTGAAGCTGCTGCAATTCTCAATACGTCCCCGCAGTTTGTACGTGTTGCGATGCAGCAGGGAAAACTGCCGATTGGAATAGCGATTAAGATGTCCACCAAGTGGACTTATAACATCTCTGGAAAGCTTCTGACAGAATACAGCGGAAAAGATGTTGAAAAAGAGCTGGAACAGATCAGAAAAAAGAAAGTTATGTAAACTAAAGAAAAGAGCCGATGCAAGGGGTGCATCGACTCAAGTCCATATGTAATCAACCAATTACATAATATCATTGGGCCACTAAAAAGTCAAGAATGTAAGAAAAATAAGGGGTGAAATTCCCCTGTTTAGCACTTGATAAAGATATTAAAGTTATGAGGCAAATGGTATGGGAACACTGCGAAAAACCTGGCATTTACGGGATGAGGATATATTGTATGTGGAAGAGAACCATGACGGAAAGTATGGAGCACCCGGAAAGAAAAGACAGCCAAAGAGAAAGTTAACACCAGAAGATATATACAGGATAAATCATTGGAACAAAATCAAAAAGGTAAGACTTCTGGCAATGGAATATTTTTCTCCTGGTGATATATGGGCCACATACACATATAAACCAGAAAACCGTCCTCCAGATATACAAACAGCTCAAAAACATTTCCGAGATGCAATGGGGAAAATAAAAAAAATATATGAGAAGGCGGGAAAGAAACTTTACTGGATCCGCAATATCGAAAGAGGAACAAAAGGAGCCTGGCACATTCATTTTATTATAAATGATATTGGAACTACAGCCAGCTTAATTGAAAGGGCATGGCCGCATGGTGGAGTTTACATAACGAGAATAAAAAAGAGCAAATGCCCAGAGGAAGATTTTGGAAGGCTGGCCGCATACCTCACTAAGGATGAAAAAACCAGAGAAGTAAAACAGGATGGAACCCTTGCAAAACCAAAAATCAAAGAAGCAAGTTACAGTCATTCAAGAAATATGCCGCTTCCAGATCCTAAGAAAAAGAAACTGGTGCGCTGGCAAAAAGACATAAAAATGAAAAAAGGTTATTACATAGCAGAATTCTTTGAAGGCATTAACCCAGTAACCGGATATAAATACCGCAGGTACACCATGATCAAGTTGAATAGACGAATTTAAAGAGAAGAGGATTAGAACCATGAAGGTGAACATTTACCTGGAGACGGATAAACAGTGCCAGGCATGTATACAGAGAAAATATGGATACGTGATTGAAATCATGTATCATGGACAGATCGTGACCAGGGAAGGATTTGGATGTGTGGTAAGCACATATCATCAGTGCAACCTGCAGGCGCTTGCGGAGGCACTGGCAAGATTTCATTCTTCCTGTGAGATCTGTATACACACGAAAGATACCTTCGTGGCATCCAGAGTTCTGAGAATATCAGATCTGGCAGCAGTTGACTTCAAAGATACGAAGGGAAACGAGATCAAGAATGCGGACGAGTGGAGAAAGGTTTATGAGCCTGTCAACAGACTTAAACTGGAGGTTTCTTCATCAGCCGGTACACATTCATATTCACAGTGGCTCCAGGAGGAGATGATAAAGCATGGAGATAGCTGAACTTTGGGGAAAAGGATGGAGTCTGCGTCCGGAACAGGATCCCAGGACAATGACATACATAGGAACAATAACAAGAGCTGGTATGAACTTCCACTACTACAGAGGGGATGATGGCGAGATCTATTTTGATGATGAGCCGGAAGGTGGAAAGCCGGAGTGGATGGAAAAAGCCGACCGAAAGCAAAGAAATAGACGGAGCCGTAAAACCATAAAAAGATGAAAAGAGGAAAAGTATGAGGACGATAGCAGTAATCAATTTAAAAGGCGGTGTAGCCAAAACAATTACATCCAATAGCTTCGCCTATATTTTGGCGGAGCAGGGAAACCGAGTCCTCCTGGTGGACAACGATAAACAGGGGGACGCTTCCAGAGGATTGAATTGCCGCACACAGGATGGAGAAGGTATTGACCGGATTATGACTGCCAGACATCCGGAAGACTGGATGGGAAAGATGATCAGACACACGGCATATTACAATCTGGATGTATTGCCGGCGAATATGCGTCTGTTGATGGCAAACCAGGAAGTGATGTTTGATCAGACGCGGCCGCAGCAGTTCCGAATCAAAAATGCACTGGCATGCGTGGCGGAGCAGTATGATTTTTGCATAATCGATAATGCACCGGATATTAATATATCCACAATTAATGCGCTGACAGCCTGTGATGATGTTCTGATTCCAGTGGAAATTGATGATAATACCACAGAAGGGCTTCCGGAGCTGGTGAATCAGATCGGATACACAAAAGAGGAATTGAACAAAGATCTGAAGAATTACTGGATCTTTATCACAAAGTATGACAAAAACAATCTGGCACAGGAACAGGGAGCAGATCTGATACAGGCAGCAGGATATCCTATGCTCAGTACAAGAATCCGTTATTCCAGGAAAGTGTCTGAATGTACATATGCAAGAAAGCCTATTCCGTTGTATTCTCCGCGCTCTTTGGCTGCAAAAGATTACAAACGCCTGGTAAAAGAGTATCTGGTGGCAGCAGGAATCATGATGGATAAATGGACGGAAGGGAGGGAAGCCTGATGGCATTTAATCTGGCAGATATGGTGAACAACCGAAAGCCCGTGGAGACTGAGAATATCAGTGATACAGTGTATCGTGATGTTTTTGAACTAGAACCATCCAAGGAGAATTTCTATTCTACAGATCCAGAGCGACTACAGGGACTGAAAAACTCAATTCTTTTGTTTGGTGTAATGCAGGATGTTCTGATTGAGGATGTGAATGGTAAAGACAGGATCATATCCGGACACTGCCGTACAATGTGCTGCAGAATGCTTGTAGAAGAGGGGCATGAAGAGTTCCGGAAGATTAATTGTAAATATACCAAAGTGACGCTGAACACGGAGAAGCTTCCAGAAGATAAAGATGAAAAAGTGGAACAGCTGCTTAATAAGCTGGGAATCATCCAGGCAAACCGGTTCCGGGAGAAAACCGACTGGGAGAAAATGAAGGAAGCCCTTATCACGGAGGAAGTGATTAAAGAGCTCCGGGATTTGGTCGATCTGCAGGGAACCACAAGGAAAATGGTCCAGGCAACACTTGGAACATCCGGGACTCAGCTGGAAAGATATCATGCAATTCAGAAAAAGCTGAGCCCTGAGCTTATGCAGGAGTTTAAGAATGCGAAGATAAATATATCCGTGGCCAGGGAGCTGACCGATCTGGATGAGAATCACCAGAAAGAGGCTCTGGAACTATATCAGAAGAATGGAGCAATTACACTTCCGGAAGTAAAGACGTTGAAAGAAAAACAGGAGCTAAACCGCCAGATTCAAGGACAGCTTACGCTGGCAGAAGCAACCGGGAAATATCGTCCGCCGGAAGATGACACGGTAATTGATGTGGACGTTCAGATTGACAGATTTTTTGAGAGTTTGAAGCGGTACACGACAGAACGGATCCAGAAGCGAGATAAGAATATGTCAATTTACATGCTTAGCACCCTGTATGATGGTGTTCGGATCAGAAATGGACATCTGAATTATCAGGGGAAAAAGGATGGAATTCTTTTTAATCCGGACAGTGATGAGGAAAAGTTGATCACCTGGCAGCAGTTGGCAGAAACCTTGATAGAAAAATACGGAAAAAAACAGAAATCAGTAAAGATGGCTCCGCTGGTAGATCCACAGAAAGAGTGCCCGTATTACAGGGAAGATGAGGTATTTACTCCGGATATTGCAAGGATAATAAAAATCTTCCTGGAAGATGTATATGCCAAGATGTATGTGGGCGCCGCCAGACGCTTCCGGGCAATGGGAGCTGAATTTGCCGCAGTGCAGAGAGGCAAAGAAAAAGATTTTGTATTCTATGATGAAAAAGGTGGAAAGGTCTGCTATGTGTCGAAGAAACGCATGGAATTTGAGTACCAGGAGCGAGTTAAGAAAGAAGAACCAGATCCGCCTGAAACACAGCCAAATGAAGCAATGGAGACTCTTGAAGAGATAAATAATTCCTGGAGTGAATGGAAACCAGAAGAAGCTGTGAAAGAGCTTTGCACCAGGTATCCGGAACTGCTTAAGGGAATCATGCAGATTTGTCGAAAATATAAAAAAAACGGGGAGCGAGCTCAAGAGCTACAGAAAAAATATGCTCCTTATGGATATCATAGCCAGGCGTGTGATGGATTCAGCTATACATTCGAAGGGTATTCAAGGGGAATAACGATCCAATCCAATACCCAAAAGAAGGAAAGCAAGATGAGCTATATCCGTCTGGTGTTAGAGCTTGTTAATTTGTATGATCCAGATTCTTCAGAATTTGATCTTACAGAAGAAACAATGGAAATGTCCGACTCGGACAAGCCAGAATGCTGCCAACAGGCAGCTGAAATCACGGACGAAAGGCAGCAGGATACTGAAGAAAATCAGAGCTTGGTGTACGATTGCCAGGAAGAAGAACATGAACAAGAGCCTCTTGACATTATGGGAAATGACACAGAACGTAAGGCATGGCTGAGAAGTTATAAATTGTGGGGACTCTGGTACGAAGACAAACATATAGGCGTGAGGTATTACAAGTATGACTTCGAAAATGGCACACGACTGATCGTAGAAGAGTATGATCCAGAACCGCAGCAGTCACATTGGTATAATCCGGGTGAATCGTACTACATGCATTTAGTAGGTGGCCCAGAGCCAGACAGAAAAAATCAGATTCCAAAATGGACATACCATGCTAAATACAATAAATATCCAAACAGTGAGACGGAGCTTGTTGAGTTTCTGAAAGCGATTCAGAAAGGAAAAAGATGAACAGAGCAGAGAGAAGACGACAGGCAAAGGAACTGTCAAAAAGCAAGATGCCACTACCACTGAATGTTGCACTGCCGGTAGAGGGGGCTGCTGACATAACTGGCCAGGAAGCTGTTGCCTTAAAGACATATTTGGAACTGAAGGAAAAAGAAATCAGAGAAAATGTTACTGCCGCTTTGATGAAGGAAGCCCAGGAGAAGCTTACCAGGGCAGAGGACTATATCGCCATCATCAATATATTGATTATCTTATATGCAAGTAAGATGGCTTGGGGATATACAGAAGAAAATAAAAAGCTCATGGAAAATTACAAAGCGGCCAGGGTTTATGTGGATCGCGTGGGAGCTGCAGCAGCCTATGCGCAGATAAAAAAAGAAATGGATATTGAAATCGAATTTGAAGATCTGGATAATTACAACATTTACAAAGAACTTGGATTTGACAGAGAGGCGGTGTGAGATGTGCTGCAGGAAATAAAGTTAGAGGATGCTCTGAAAAAGTTTCTCCAAGGGAAGAAAGTACTGGTGATGTATGATGAAAGTCTAAAAAACGATGGCACTGAATTCATAGTAGAGGCTCTGGAAAAAATGTTGGAGAGAAACCGTTACCTGGTGGATGTGCCTGCAATAGAGGATTTTGAGTTCAAACAAGAAGTAGAACAGATGGTAAAGACAGAAAAATCCTCCACTAAGGCTGTAAAAAAAGAAATTGGTAGATCTGCCAAAGAACAAAAGCAAGCTGGATGATTGCCAGGAAGAAATCATCCAGATGCTGAAAGACGGAAAATCACAGTATGCAATTGCAAAGGAATTAGGCGTTGTTCAGTCAACGGTTACTCACTGGATGGCGAGACATGGAATTGACAAGCAAGGAAATCAAAAGAAGTGTGCAACCTGCCAATACAGAGAAACAAGCCCGGGAAAAGGCGGCTGTGATTACATAGGGAAAACTGGTCACAGAAGGGGCTGTAGTGTTGAAAACTGTGATAAGTATCTGGAGGATAAGAATGAAAAGGCAGCTGCTCCTGGACTATGACAAGACCAGGAGACAGCTCCTGGCAGCAGGGAGGCGGTGAAATATGAATTTCAGAATGCTGAAAAAGAAATATAGAAAAATGTATGGCCAGAATCCACCTAAATGGATGAAGGAAAGACTGATCAAAACAATGGTAAGTCCTTCGGAGTACAGAGCAATCACTGCTATAGGGATAAAAGTAAATGAACTGCGTGTGGATGCAGGAGCAACCCGGGAAAATGCCGGGAAATATTTTATGAGGGCAATATTCACAGTGGTTGATGAATTGCGGAAGGAAATGCGCCAGTATGAACGTAATACAACGAATTTGGTTAATACTACCAGGACCTTATCTGAAAGGAGAAAATTGCAGAAATGAAAATCAGATCACAGAGGAATCAGCTGATAGATATGGTTGGAAAAGCAACTACTACAGTCCGTATGCCAACCGGTTCCTATCAAATATTGGCGCACACCAAAGATAAGGTGGAGGGAGCTATCCTGGGAGAGTATAGTACTGAGGAAAAGACTGTTCGTGTTCTCTGTGCTATCCAGGTTGCGGCTCAGCATCCAGAAAAGATTAGAATCTTTAATATGCCCTCAGATGCAGAGGTGGTTCTGTGAAAAAATACGAGACCAAAGTACAAGAATTGGACGTGCACCGTAAAGAAATCATACAGATGGTGAAAAACGGAAGTTCCCAGAAAGAGATTGCAGAAAAATATGAAACCTGGCCATCAACAGTTAGGTATTGGTTCAGAAAGCGAGGTATTAAGCCGGAAGTGCTGAGAGGTAACCAAAAATCTACTGGAAGAAAAGGTTCAAGCTGTATATACAGACAACTTAATCCTAATCTCGGAAACTGTGACTATATATGCAAAACCGGACATTCAAGGGGATGCAGCGCAATTGACTGTGACAAATATGTAAAGGGCAAACCGATAGCAGGGATGAAAGAAGAGGCTACGGATTGTGACATCTTTGATGAATGAAAAATAGGAGGTTAGATGGAAGATAGAACATGTAAGACTTGCAAGGATAATGATAATGGCCTGTGTGATCGGAAGGGCATACTGGTAGAAGATGATTACAGCTGCAGAAAATGGCAGCCTGACTGGAAAGAACGATTTATGATTCGGTTTCTCAGAACCAAGTGAGGTAAGCGAGATGGTAAGTAGGATAAAAGAAAGATTGCTGCAGTATAAACAGGAATTGCAGAAACGGACGATATACAAGGATGGATTGCCGGGGAGCTCCCTGGATATTGTAAATAGTCTCCTAAAAGATCTGGAACAGGACGAGAAAGAAAATGGTTGGATTCTGGTTGACGAGAGATTACCAGACCCAGACGAACACATTCTGGTATCTTTTTTTAACTTTTCGCTGCCGATGATTGGAAGATATACAGTCGACGATGATGACGGCGGTACGTTTAGAGTTGGTGACGAAGACGAGAGTTTTTGCGAACACGATTTATATGTAAACGCCTGGATGCCACTTCCGGAACCGTATAAGGAAGATTAAGGAATTTGCAATAAATGGAAGGAGATGGAGTTGATTGAAATATCCAGAAGCAATGTATATTGATAGTCAGATATTCGCAGGGGATATGGATGGTTCGGAATCAAATCTGACAGAAAAAATCGTAAAAATAAGGAATAGATGATAGATGTAATCGTTGCAATGGGTGCTGGCGTGCTGATCGGAGCCTTCGGTGTGGTCGCCTGGCTCCTGCATGATTCGAAATAGAGGTGAGAATGATGATTGAAATCGTTAATGTGGATCAGAAAGAAGTGACGAACCAGGAAGCTGCCGAAGCGATAAACACGATTAAGCGGTACTGTGATTGTAGATACTGTTGTGACTGTACTATCCGGAAAATATGCCAGGAGTATTTTGATAACAGTGACGCGTATCCGGATGACTGGCCAGATTTATGTGCTGATTAAATGATTAAGGAGCTAAGAGATGAACAAAGTAATTTTAATGGGACGTTTAACAAGAGATCCAGAGGTGAGATACACCTCTGGAGAAAATTCATTAGCAATTGCCAGATACACGCTGGCAGTAGATAGAAAGATTAGAAAAGATGGAGATACAACGGCAGACTTCATTCCTTGTGTAGTATTTGGCAGATCTGCCGAGTTCGTGGAGAAATACTTCCGAAAAGGATTGAAGATTACAATCGCAGGTCGTATTCAGACCGGAAGTTATACCAACCGTGACGGACAGAAAGTTTATACTACAGAGGTTGTTGTGGAAGAACAGGAATTTGCAGAAAGCAAAGGCTCTGGATCTGGCAGCAGTCAGCAGAATGTTCCACAACAATCACCAGATGTGGGACCTGATGGTTTCATGAATATACCGGATGGAATTGAAGAGGAACTGCCATTTAGTTAATGTCCGACTCGGACAAGATGAAAGAAGGAAAAATATGAGCGGACTTAAATTTCCAAAAGAAGAAACGAAGAAAAAAAGGATGTCCCATCCGGCCAGCATTCTCGGAAGCCGAAAAGGAAGATGTTACCTGTGCAGCAGGTGTGGCCAGACTCAAGAACATCACATATTTGGTGGTCCGAATCGGACACTATCAGAGAAATATGGATTAAAAGTATATTTGTGCCTGGAATGCCATGCGACAGGTAAACATGCTGTGCATAGGGATAAAGCGGTAATGGATGAACTTCACAGACAGGGACAGGAAGCATTTGAGGAGCAGCTTGGAAGCAGAAAGGTGTTTATGCAGATATTCGGCAGAAACTATTTGTAACAGGTATTTCAGGAGGTGACGCCAATGGACAGGAGCATGCAGGAAGAAAACGAAAAGAAAAAAGAATATTTAAAATCATATCAGAGAGCAGTTAAAAGAGAGCGGGACATCCTGGAAGAAATCAAAAGATTAAGAGCTGATAAGATGTTTCCTTCCGTAGTGAATGATGGAATGCCAAAAGGCAGCAGTCAATCAGATCTGTCGGATTACATTGCGATACTGGATGAACAGATTGAATTGCTGAAGAAAGAACGTTTGAACAAGGTTCAGCAATATCGTAAGATTGAGAGCCAGATCCGCAAAATGCATTCAGAAGATGAACGGAAAGTTCTGCGCTTACGCTATATAAAAGGCTTAAAATGGGATGATGTAGCAACAGAGATGGGCTATGGATGGACACAGGTACATAGGCTGCATTCATCAGCATTGAAGAATTTTAAGATGGTATAGAATGGTATACTTGATTCGTGTTATAACTATAATAGATTCAGATGGATGAATCAAATATCAATCGGTTGCACCCTTACTTGTCAGGCACTATGGCTTGGCAGGTATATCGGAACATAGCTCAGTGGTAGAGCAGCTGGCTTATATCCAGCGTGTCGGTGGTTCGGTTCCATCTGTTCCGACTCGGTTAGTACCGCCGATATAATGGTACAATACTGACTCATACATACTTCCACAAACGTCTGGCAGGCACGGCTGGGCGTTTTTTATTGGAGAAAAAGATGATATATAAGAGATGTGGCAGGTGCGGAAAAAGAATTCCGTCCGGCAGCAGGTGTCCCTGCATGAAACAAAGAGATAAAGAACGCTATCGGATATATGATCAGAATGCCAGAGATCAGAAAAGCAAAACATTTTATGATTCAAGGGAATGGCAGCTGACAAGATCTGATATTCTCAGTGTTTGCGGGATTGATGTGTATGTCTACATGACGGAAGGAGTAATCCTGGCAGCAGATACAGTGCATCATATTATTCCGTTAAAAGAAGCATGGGATAAACGATGCGATAAGCAGAATCTTATGCCATTACATCACGATACACATTCAAAAATTGAGCAGATGTATAAAAAAGAGAGACCAGTGATGGAAAAAAAGCTTGCAAAAATGCTTGTGGATTTTTATACACAGACGGGAGGGGCGGTCTGAAAAGTTTTCAGGAAACGCCGTCGTCCCCGCATGCCCTATAGCTTGCGCAAAATTCTAAATACTCATAAAAAGTTGGCAAAGGAAGGAGGGAGGATGAATGGGAAGACCGAGGAAGCCGCTGACAGAGCAGCGGGGAAATCTTACTGTGATCACAATGCAGACCAGGGAAGCAGAAGAAGACAGTGTGACTACGGACAAAAATCAATTAAAACGTCCTCCTACCTGGCTGATTGATAATGTGGCAAAAAAAGAGTGGCGCAGGATTGTCAAGGAACTGGAAAAGATCAATCTGATCGGGAACCTAGATCGTAACAACCTGGGCGGTTACTGTAATGCTTTTGCTAACTATGTTAAGGCTACAGAGATATTGAAAGATCAGACTTATTACATTGATCGAGAGACCAGGAATGGCGTTATTGTGGTGAAAAATCCAATGGTTGATATTCAGCGCACATACGCAGAGGAAATGAGAAAATTTGCTTCCCTGTGTGGACTCACTATTGACGCCAGACTGAAAGCTGCAGCAGTGAAGTCTGATAAGACAAGGGAAGCTATCACAAATAAATTTGGCAATATATGACCATCAAAGAAGAACTGATAGATTACGCCAACCGTTGTCTGGCCGGGGAAGAAATATCAGGGAAAAAACATAAATGGGCTTGTATGCGCTTCCTTAGGGATTGCAAGAAAGAGGATGCAAAGAATGTACAGGCTAATGTATGGCCTTATCATTGGGATGAAGAGGAAGCATCAAAAATTGTAGACTGGTTTTCCATGCTCCGGCATTCTAAAGGTGACCTTGCAGGACAGCCGATCAGCTTGACGATATGGCAGAAATTTAATCTGTGCCAACTTTATGGATGGCGCGAAGATCTTACCGGTTATAAAAGGTTCAAACAGTCTTTTATTGAGGTTGGAAGGAAAAATGCCAAGTCTCAGATGGAGGCTGGTGTAGCCCTCTATGAAATATCAGTTATGGCTACGAGAAATGAAGAAAATTACGAATATTATACTGCTGGAACCAAGAGGGATCAGTCGAAGATTATTTTGAATGAAGCTAAGCTCATGCTGAATAAATCTCCACTGAAACCTCTTTTTAAAATCACCAGGGATGCTGTAATACACAGAAAAACTGGAAGCTTCATAAAGGCATTGTCGAAAGAGGATGGCCAGAATGGAGATGGAACCAATCCGGCCGGACTGATTTTGGATGAATACCATCAGCACAAGACTACTGAGTTTTATGATCTTGGTCTTGGAGCAAACACCAAAGAGCCATTGCTGATGATTATTACAACTGCAGGGATGGATCTTACTTATCCATGTTATGTGCAGGAGTATCAATACTGCTCTAAGATACTGGATCCGGATGTGGATGTGGAGAATGAAGAGTATCTGGTGGATATCTGCGAAGTGGATCCGGAGGATTATAAGGATGATATCCGTAACCTGGAAGATGAAAACATCTGGAAAAAAGCGAATCCGATTAGGATGAGCTATAAAAATGGCGCGGATAAGATCCGTACAGCCTGGCGGGTAGCCAAAGAAATACCGGAAAAGATGACGGCATTTCTCACAAAAATGTTGAATATCTGGGTTCAGGCAAAAGAAAACGGATATATGGACATGGCAAAGTGGAAAGCCTGCCAGGTTGATAAAATCCCTATTGATACTCATGGAATGAGTGTTTATGTGGGGTTCGATATGTCAGCCAAAATAGACCTTACATCTGTTACATTCGTAATTCCCTTTCTATCAGGTGAATTTGACCAGACTGGAAAAGAAATTGTGAAATACATACTGTATTCCCACTCTTTCATTCCGAATCGGGAGAAGTTGGCTGAAAGAAAGGCAAAAGATAAAGTGGATTATGATGCCTGGGAAAGAATGGGATTTATTACAGTGACAGATACTCCGATTGTAGACCAGAATGCAGTAATGCAATATGTATTGGATACATGTGCAGAGAATGACTGGAACATAGAATGTCTGTGCTTTGACCCTGCCAATGCAAGTAAGCTGATGATGGATCTATCAAACGAAGGTTATACAGTGGAGGAAGTTTTCCAGAGCCATAAACACTTGAATGAAGCTACTCAGGGATTCCGTGAGCAGGTATATTGCGGAAATGTCCTGTACGAATACAATCCTGTATTGAATTTTGCAATGAGCAATGCAGTGATCAGAACCAACCAGGGACTGATTAAGATAGATAAAGATGCTACAACAAAAAGAATTGACCCTGTGGATTCTACCTTGTGTGGATTTAAGCTGGCAATGTATCATGAATTCGGATCCAGCTACCAGGAAGGAATAGATCAATTTTTGGAAAGTGACTGGTAACAATGAGTATATTAGACAGATTAAAAAATGCATGGAATGCAATGACGCGGCCAACGGTAGACATGGATGACGATGAGCTGAAAGAATGGCTGGGAATAACTGGTACTAAGCCAGATGTTGAGAAAGAGGTGACATATTACACCTGCTTAAAAATGCTCAGCGAAACCATAGGAAAAGTGCCGTTAAAGTACTACCAGGAAACGCCTAAAGGTCGGATCAGGGCAGAGCCGAGCAAGATAACCAGGCTTCTGACTGTGAGACCGAACACGATAATGACACCCACAACTTTGTGGACTACTACAGAGATGAACTGTCAGCATTATGGAAATGGCTATATCTGGATGCGTGGTACCTTTGAAAGAGAAAAATATGGAGGACATTACAAAGTCCTGGATCTTTGGCCAATGCAGGCAAATTGTGTGACTGTATATATGGATGATGTTGGTGTGTTTGGAGGAAAAGGGAAACTGTATTATCAGTACAATGATCCCAAGACCGGAGAACAGTATTTGTTCAGATCTAGTGAGGTTATGCACTTTAAAACCTGGTATTCCTTAAATGGAATTATGGGAAAATCTGTGCGGGAAATTCTGCAGGATACCGTGGGTGGAGCATTGGAAAGTCAGAATTTTATGAATAACCTTTATCGTCAGGGACTAAGTGCAAGCATGGCATTACAGTACGTGGGTGATCTGGAAGAGAGCAAGATAAAAGCGCTGCAGAAAAAATTTGCAGATAAACTGTCAGGCCCGAAAAATGCAGGAAGGGTAATACCTGTCCCAATCGGACTACAGCTTACTCCACTGAAAATGAATCTGACTGACGCACAGTTTTTCGAATTAAAAAAGTATTCCGCACTTCAGATTGCAGGAGCATTCGGTATTAAGCCGAATCAGATCAATAATTATGAAAAATCCAGTTATTCAAACAGTGAAACCCAGCAGCTGGCATTTTTAGTTGATACCGCTTTGTACAGACTAAAAATGTATGAAGAAGAGATCAATGCGAAAGTTCTGAGCTTGAAAGAGGAAGAAAATGGATTTTTTTATAAGTTTAATGAGAAGGCAATTTTGAGGACTGATACAAAGACACAGATGGAAATGTTAAAAGATGCTGTAAACAATGGAATATACAAGCCAAATGAAGCGAGGAGATATCTGGATATGCCGGATGATCCGGATGGCGATAAGCTCATTGTGAATGGAAATTATATTCCGCTTGAAAAAGTTGGAACACAGTACACCAAAGGAGGTGAGTAGAATGCCAGTATTACTGCTGAAAAACCAGAAAAAGAATGTAGGAAAATTGGAAATCTGCAATCAGACAGAAATCTCAGCAGATTTGAATATTTTTGGGGATATCGTATCTGATGACTGGGGAAAATGGTGTGATGATGATACCTGTCCTTCTGATATTTCAGATTTCCTGAAAAATCTGGAAGACATACAGGAGATTAACCTTCACATAAACAGTGGAGGTGGATCTGTATTTGCCGGAATTACCATTTATAACATGTTGAAACGCAATAATGCCAGGATTACCACCTATATTGATGGTATTGCGGCCAGTATTGCTTCTGTGATTGCATGTGCCGGTGATCGGATCGTGATTCCGGCAAATGGAACCTTTATGATTCATAAGCCTACAAATGGTTACTTTTTTACAAGTATGAACGCAGATCAGCTGAGAAAAGATGCAGATACTCTGGATATTTGCCAGAAAGCAATCCTGCAGACATACATGTCGAAGACCAAAGAAGGGGTTACAGAAGAGGAAATCAATAATCTGATCAACGAAGAGACCTGGATGGTCGGAAGTGATACTACTGATTATTTTGATTTTGAAGTGGAGGACAGTGTACAGGCAGCAGCTTGTACAAGTAATTACTTTGATGAGTATTCAAAGACCCCAAAAGCATTAAAGCAGCATGAAGAACCGGAAAATAAAACTCTGGATATTGACGCTATTGCAGATGCAGTTATGGAAAAAATCAAAGCAAAAGAGGCTAATCAGAGAAATCTGGAAAAAGAAAAGATAAAGGCTGAATTATTGGGAGATCTTGACCGGTATGGTGTTTGATCTCTCTTTTTGAAAGGAGAAAAAGACGTGAACAAAAAATTATTAGACCTTCTGGAGAAGATTAACGCGAAAAAAGATGAAGTTAAGAACCTTGCCAATGAAGGAAAACTGGAAGAAGCAAAAAAAGCTAAAGATGAACTGAAAGAGCTTCAGGATAAATTTGATATTCTGAAAGACTTGGACGATGGAGCAGCCGTGCCGGAGAGTAAGGTTCCTGCAGGAACACCAAAAGATTCTACGGCAGAGTTTGCGCAGGCTGCCAGAGCAGAGTTCCACGTACAGAATTCCATGAGTGAAGGCTCAAAAGCAGATGGAGGCTATACTGTTCCAGAGGATATCCAGACCAGAATCAACAAATACAAAGAGTCCAAGTTTTCCTTAGGCCAGCTGGTCCGTAAAGAATCTGTCAAAACTGAAAAGGGTTCCAGAACATTTAAAAAGCGCTCTCAGCAGACTGGATTCACCAAAGTAGGTGAAGGAGGTAAGATTGGTGCAAAAAATACTCCACAGTTTGAGCGGATTGATTATGAAATCGGTAAATATGCAGGATATTTCCCAGTGACCAATGAGCTTCTGGCTGACAGTGATGCAAATATCGCTTCTACACTCATTGAGTGGATTGGAGATGAGGCAAGAGTAACTGAGAACAATCTGATCATGGATGCGATTAAGACCAAAAAAGAAGTGAAATTAAGCGGGTTGGATGATATTAAAAAGGCGCTTAATGTAACACTCGGATCTGCGTTTAAGCAGTCTTCGAAAATTATTACAAATGATGATGGCTTACAGTACTTAGATACCTTGAAGGATACCAATGGAAGATACCTTCTTGCACCAGATCCAAAAGATACCATGCAGATGCGACTTGCTGTTGGAGGGACATATATACCGGTTGAAGTTATCCCGAACGAGGATTTGTCAAGCACACCGACATATGCAAAGACGACAGATACTGATGTAAAAGCAGGAAAAATTTATTACAAAGAGGCAGAAGGAGTATATACAGAAGTAGAAGAACCTAAAAAAGCGGAAATTGCAGGTTACTTTGAAATCAGTGAAACCAAGATTCCGATTATAATCGGAGATCTGAAAGAAGGTATCTGGTACTTTGATCGTGCGAAAACTACGATCATGACTTCCAATATTGCATCTATCGGTACACTTAACGCATTCGAGGAAGATCTGACTATTTACCGTGCTATTGAAAGAGAGGATGTCAAAGTAAGAGATGAGAAAGCGTTTGTAAATGGTTATCTGCTGCTGAAATGATGGTGAGTAAATGCTGGAAAAAATAAAAAAACGATGTGGAATCGCAGAAGGTATTAATGTGTATAACGATGATATCAGCGACTATATTGCAGATGCACTGGAGGACATGAAGACCTCCGGTGTGCCTCCTGATATTCTAAAGAAGGATACGGATGATCCGAGAGTCCTTACAGCTGTGACTTTATATGTAAAGGCATATCTTGGAAATGACCGCTCAGATACTCGAATGTATCTGGATCTGTACCGAAAAAAAGTTTTTCGCATGACACTGGAAGGAAGTGACCTGGATGTGGAATAAAAGTATTTCGCTGCCGGTAAAGAAAAATGATCCAACGATAAATGATAATGGAATCATGATGGAGGAAACATATGAATTTATCGGTGGTATTCCGGCAGACTTCCGCGACAGTACCAGGGATGATGAGGTTCTTGCGAAACAGAATGGTTATACCGCAGACCAGGTTGTTGAGATCATGGCGTGTAATTATTCTGGAGAATCATTCCTGGTGGATGAATCTACAGGTGAAATTTATGATATAAAGCGCAGATATCAGAAAAATAAATCCATGAAGGTGCAGCTGACTTGTCAGATGCGTGAACGTGGGAAAGCGCAGGTAGGGCAATGGCAAGGATGACGATAACAGGTTTTGAAGATGTTGAAGAGATGTTGAATAAGCTGGCAAATCCTTATGAAATGGCTGAAAAAGCAGTGAATAAGGCCGCCCCAATTGTAGAAAAAAACCTGAAAACACAGATCAGATCCGCAGCTAACAGAAGGGATAAATACGGAAAACCGTATTCAACAGGCGAACTGGAAGCTTCCATAGTTGCTACAAACGCAAGAGACAATAGTCTCGGAGTGTTTGCTGTGGTAAAACCAAATGGAACTGATAAAAATGGTCTTAGAAATGCTGAAAAAATGGGTTATCTGGAATATGGTGTAAGGTCACACGGCCAGGAGCCAAGACCTGTACGCGCGGCAGCAGTAGCACAAAGCGAAAATGCAGTAATGCAGGTTATGGAAGAGGTAATTGGCGCGGAGGTGGACAAGCTGTGACAATAAATCAAAAGATAATAAAAGCGTTGAAGCCTCTTGGCATTCCGGTGACATCAGATTTTTTTGGCGGTGGAAATAGCGAGTATATTACCTTTAATTATGTGAAGGATGGTGCAGAACTATTCGCGGACAATCAGCCGATAGAGGATATATCCTCAATGCAGATTCATTATTTCCTGCCATCAACTAAGGATTACCTGGAAGCAAAAAGAAAAATTCGCAGGGCAATCCTGGAAGAAGGTGGAACGTATCCTGATGTAACCGTATTGATGGAACCAGATAATAAAACAAGACACATTGTCTTTGAATGTGAATTTGAAAATGATTATGATATGGAGGAATAACACATGGCACATATTGGTATGAAATATCCTGTAGCAGCAAAGTGGGCAGACGGAAATAAGTACACAGAAGGTTTTGTTGTTGCAAAAGCAATCAACTTCAATGGAACCCCAAATAAAAATGATGCAGAACTTCGGGCAGATGATGGAGTTGCTGAAACAGACAAAACTGTAAGAGACTGGGGGACATCTCTTGGAGTGGATGATCTGTCTCTGGAGAATCAGGCGAAACTGCTTGGTCATACATATGTAAAAGCGGCAGCAGGAGATTCAGGACAGGAAGAAACTCCAGAGAGTATTGAAATCGGAACTGAAGACGAAGCTCCATATTTTGGAGTTGGTTTCTATAAGCGTAGAAAGAAAAATGGTGTGGTTAGTTTCACTGTTATCTGGCTGTATAAAGTACAGCACAGTGAGCCTACAGAAAATGCTGAGACAAAAGGTGACACTACAAACTTCCAGACTGCCACCATTGAAGGTAAAGCATACCCAGTGGAAGTCGATGGTAAGATGTCTATTGGTAAAAAACTCGTATTTGACAGCGAAGCTAAAGCGAAAGCATGGCTGAACAAACAGGCAACAATTACTGCGTAAGAATTAAAGGAGATTGTATGAGCGACTTAAGACCAATAGGAGCTCCGGTTGTTATGGGTGGACAGGAATACAATATCCTGTTCACCATTGGAGCAATTGAAGCAATCCAGGAAACCTGTAATAAGGCATTAGTGAAAATTATGCCGGCAATTGCGAGAGTTGCTGACTATAAAACCGATTCGGAAGATATAAAAACACTTTATAGTGTTGTGGCTGCGTTTCTCACCGTGGATACAGGTAAGGAAGTAAAAGTAGAAGCCATTGACGGACTTATAAAGCCAGCTGAAATGCAGAAGCTTGCTATTACCTTGCTGGAAGCATACGGTTTTTCTATGCCGGATCCTGACAGTGATGATGAAGATTCTGGAGACGAAGAGGAAGAAAACCCAAACCAGGAGACCGGGCTATAAACGTAGCCCGGTTACTGTATGTGGGATGTAAGGTGCTCAATTATAGTGAAAAAGAAGTGTTCGGTATGACACTTCGGAAATTCTATCTGATCTATAATGAGTATTTAGATTTTAACGGTTTAAAGAAAAAAGATGAAGAATTAAATCTTGACTCATTTTTCTGATCTTCTTCCGCATCTTTGCGAAAAGATATTGAATTAGGCAGAGATGCGGATTATAATTAAGAAAAACAGAAAGGTGGGTGGCATATGTTATTGGTAATATTGTTTGTATTGTTATTATTTGCAATACTGATAGGGGCTCTGATAAAGAAATTTATCAAATGGGTTACATCGCCGGTGGTGTATAAAACCCACATTGAAGAAGTCCCAATATCCAAGAAATAAGTATAAATAAAAATCCATGTAAAAAGAGCATCTCGGTTTGAGGTGCTCTTTTTATGTGGATTTTTTGTTGGGAGGACTAACTATGGCAGGAAAGAAAATTGGAATTGTACTTGCACTGGACGGAGAAAGACAATTTTCACAGGGTGTATCAAATGCGAAAAAAGAAAGTGCAATGCTAAATTCTGAACTGAAAAAACTCAGCACAGAATATAAGGGAAATGCCAATTCTCTTGAATTTCTGACTAAAAAGCAGGAAAACCTGTCAAAGCAGACTGAGAGTTATCAGAAAAGGGCGGAGTCTGCGAAAAAAGGACTGGAAAATGCACAGAAGGTATCGCAGAAAGCCGCACAGCGATATGAAGAACTTTCCAAGGCATTGAAAGAGGCTGAAAAAGCCCAGGAAAACATGCAGAAATCTGGAAAGGATGGTACAAAAGAGTATCAGCAGCAGTCAAAGGAAGTGGAAAGCCTTCAGAAGGCTGTTGAAAAACAGGGCTTGGAGTGCCAGAAGTGCGAAGGAAAAGTATCGGACTGGTCTAAAAAAGTTAGTGACGCCGAGAATGATATAGAAAAAAATAACCAGGCTTTAAAACAGAATGAAAAGTATCTGCAAGAAGCACAAAATGCTACGGATAAATGCGCAAAGAGCATAAACGAATATGGGAAAGAAACAACGACGGTTATCACTACCACGAAAGAGTTCGGAGAGAGCTTGAAGGAAGGTTTTGGAGAAGCTTTAGCTGCAAAGGGGCTGGAACTTGCAGGAGAAGCTATTTCGGCAATTGGTGATAAGGCAAAGGAAGCTGCAAAGTATGTGGTGGAAGTCGGAAGTTCCTTTGAAGCTGGAATGAGTGAAGTGGAGGCTATCTCTGGAGCAACCGGATCAGAGCTGGAAGCACTGGAAAATAAGGCAAAGAGCCTTGGAAGTAGTACGAAATTCTCTGCAACGGAAGCAGCCAGCGCGATGACAAATATGTCCCTGGCCGGATGGTCTGTAAACCAGACTCTTTCTGGAATTGATGGCGTTCTACAGTTGGCAGCAGCTTCCAATATGGATCTGGCAGAAGCATCACAGGTTGTAACAGATAATATCAGTACTTTTAATCTGGAAGCATCGCAGTCAACCCATATAGCAGATATGATGGCATACGCGCAGGCGAACAGTTCGACTACAGCAGCAGAGCTAGGGGAGGCATACAAGAACTGTGGCGCCAACATGAATGCCGCCGGTCAGGACATTGAGACCACAACCTCTTTCCTGGAAGCATTGGCAAACAACGGACTCCGGAGCAGTGAAGCTGGTACTTCTCTTGCTGCTATAATGAGAGATCTGACCAGCAAGATGAAAGATGGAAAGATCGCCATTGGTGATACTTCTGTTACCGTAATGGATTCTAACGGAAATTTCCGTGACATGACGGATGTATTGAAAGATGTAGAGTCTGCTACAGATGGAATGGGAGATGCCCAGAAGCAGGCGGCTCTTATGGCTACATTTACATCTGACTCCATTAAGGGCTTGAACATGCTTCTTAATACCGGCGCTGATCAGGTGGCTGGCTATGAGGAAAGCCTGAGAAATTGTTCAGGTGCGGCTTCTGATATGGCAGATACTATGCAGGATAACCTGCAGGGTAAACTGACAGAGCTTAGCTCTGCCACAGAGGGACTGGGAATTGCAGTGTATGATTACATTTCAGGTCCCTTACAGGACGGCGTGGAATTACTTACGGATGTTGTGTCTGGATTGACAGACGCGATTACGCCTCAGAAAGATGCAATGGAAGAGATGTATGATGACGTCATACAGTCTTCGCAGAAAGTAGCTGATAATGTACAGGCGATTGACGATCAGTTTACCGGAACCCTGAATTCCGTGGAAAATGTAGGCGCTCTGGCTGACAGACTGGAAGAGTTAAATAATGTTGAAGATAGAACAGCTGTCCAGAAACAGGAAATGGCATCCATCGTGGACAAACTGTCACAGTCCATTCCAGAACTGGCTGGTGCTTATGATGATGAAAATGATAAACTGAGTGTAACTAATGATGAGCTGGAAAAACTGGTAGAAAACTATCAGCAAACAGCAATCCAACAGGCGGTAATTGCAGCCACACAGGATTTAATCAATGAGTCTTTAGCGGCACAGGTACAGCTGGATAAAGCACAGGAACAGAAAAAAATCACTGAAGATAGAATGGAACTCTTGGAAAAAGAGAGAGAATTAATTGTAAAGCTCCAAGAGGAAAGACAGAAGGCCAGTGTAGATCCAAGCTATCAAGTTGATATTGATTTTCCAACAGAGAAAACAAAACTTTATACAGAGGCATTGGAAAAAGGTGCAATAACACAGGATGAATTTAATTATGCTATGGAACATCTAAGCGATAGTAGCAGCGAATTGGATTCACGTTTGGATGGTATTGATGGAAGAACAGTAGCATATGGTGATGCAACTGGAATAGCAGCTACGAGCATAGCTGATTGTGCAGAGAAAATGGAAGGATATTCTCAAGCAATTGAGGAAAATCAAAAAACAATTGATAAATGCTCGGAAGAACAGGAAAGATATGCCAAAAGTGCAGAAAACATTACAAAAGTAAAAAAGGATAATACTGAATCAACAGAAGACAATACAAAGGCACAAGAAGATAATGCTGATGCAATCCAAGCAACCGGCTTGGCGGCAGCAGGAGCTGGCACAGCCCTGGAAGGGTTCAACAAAACTATGGAACGCTCCCAGGAAGCCGCGGATGCTGCTAAGACTGCCATGCGTCAGATCCTGGATGAATACAATTCCACCATGGATTCTATCAAGGCTGATTTGCAGGATAAAATCAGTTTTGCTGATAAATTTGACGGTGGAGATGATATTACCACAGAACAGATGAATGAGAACCTGCAGTCCTGGGTGGATGGAATCCAGAACTATCAGCAGAATCTTCAGCGCCTCAAAGAAGCCACAGACGAGAGCGGGCAGGCAATCTTTTCAGCAGAATTTATCCAGGCAATCCAGGATCAGGGAACTGATGCAGCTAATATGCTCCAGCACATGGTATGGACTCTGGACAATCAGGGTGAGTACGGCGTAGAACAGTTGAAAGGCATATCCAAAAAGTGGACTGATGCCATGGATATATCAGAAGATACAGCAACTGTAATGGCAGCTAATAAGACCGCCTATGAGATGACAATGGGAGATCTTGGTTCTTCAGATATTGATTTTTCTGATTTGCGCGAGTCCATTGATAACGCCGTTGCTTCAGCAGTGGAAGGCTGGGCTGAGCTTCCAGCAGCCACCCAGGAATCCCTCATGCAGACCGTACAGATGGCGCAGGAATGTGGTGTACAGATCCCAGAGGGACTTGCAGATGGAATTGCAAGCGGTGAGATAACCCCTCAGCAGGCAATAGATCAGCTGAACGGGACTATTGAAGGAACAATCCAGGGCGTGGCAGAAATCGCCAATAAAGCGGGTATCCAGATTCCGGAAGAAATCCAGGCAGGAATTAATGCCGGTGGTACGCAGGCAGTATCCGCTATGCAGGAGCTTCTGGCACTGATCCAGCAGCAGGCAGCAGATGCACAGTCTGCAGGTGAAGATGTTGGTACTGCTGTAGGAGAAGGAACCCAGAATTCAATTAAAGATCAGCAGTCTGGCGTTGAACAGGCTGGTGGCGAGATGGCGTCCGCCGGAGCAAAGGCAGCCGAAGAGAAAAAAGGCGAATATGAAAAAGCCGGAAGCGTAGCTGCTCAGCAGTACCAGACAGGTATCAATTCTGGAAAAAGTGGTGCAATCAGTGCAGCTGGAACCATGGCAGGACAGGCGGCATCTGCTGTTAGGACCTATCAGAATAGCTTTTACACTGCGGGATATAACGCAGCTGCTGGTGTAGCACAAGGTATATCAGCAGGCCAGTCCCAGGTCATCAGCGCTTCAATAAGAATGATCAATGCAGGTATTGCCGCAGCCAAGGCAGCAGCAGAGATCCATTCTCCATCAAAGAAATTTGAGAAAGAAGTCGGCTATCAGTTACCTGCAGGTACTGCATCTGGTATAACTAAAAACACAAAGGTAGCAACTGCAGCCGCTGGAAAAATGTCAAAGGCTGTGTTGAAAAACGCCACAAGCTGGCTTAAGCAATACAATAAGAGCCATGAAGTGTCCTTGGACAATGAAAAATGGTACTGGCAGCAGATACGTGATACAGCTGTGAAAGGATCCACAGCCTATAAACAGGCAACCTCTCAACTTAATAAGCTTAACAGCAGTTCCACGATCAGCAAGGCACTGAGCAGCAGTATAAAGAACAATTTTGGCGTATCCAAAGAAAAAGTTACCGGATCCGGAGATAATCAAAAGAAAACTACTAAGGACGCAGAAACTTATAATTCTGAAGTCCTCAGTGCTGCTGAAAAACGGCTGGAAAAGTACAAGACATTACATGCTGCCTCTTTAGCCCAGGAGAAAAATTACTGGACCACCGTTCGAAAGAATTTAAAGAGCGGAACTGATGCCTGGTATGAAGCAACACAGAAGATCCAGGAACTGGACACTCAGATCTACGAGAAAAAGCAGGAGAAACAGGAAGAGGCAGCCAAAGCCAGAGAGGAAGCTGCAAAGACCCAGGCTTCAGTACAGAAATCCCTTCTGGAGACCTACCAGACCTATTATTCTATGTCCGCCAGGGCAGAGATGGAATATTGGGATATTGCCAGAAAACAGTTCACAGCCGGCACGGATGAGCGCATAGAAGCAGATAAAAAGTACCTGGAAGCCAAAGAAGATTACGAAAAAGAAAAGCTGCAGCTTGATGAAGATTACAATGATAAGCGGGAAAAGCTTGAAAAAGAACTAAATGAGACCATACAGGAACTGGAAGAAAAAAGGGACAGTGCCATAGCTGATCGGAAGAAAGACATCCTTTCATCCATGAATAACTATGATGCCTGGGATGCTTCCGGATATACTGCAGATCGTCTGATTTACAATATGAATACCCAGGTTGAGGGACTGAAACTGTGGGAAACCCAGTTGCAGGAACTGAGCGGAAAGGGACTTTCAGAGGGGCTGCTGCAGGAACTGAAAGACGCAGGACCAGAAGCAACCGCCAATATTTACAGCCTGAATCAGATGACTGCAGAGCAGCTGGATGAATTTAACAAGCTTTGGGAAGAAAAGCAGGAGATAGCAGACCGGCAGGCAAAAAAAGATACACAGGCTACGCGGGATGCTATTGACCAGCAGATAAGTGACACCAAGAAAGACTATAAGAAGCAGCTGGATGATCTGGCAGCTGAAAATGCTTCGGCTGTTGCGAAACTAAATGAGGGACTATCTACCGGCTTGCAGTCCCTGGTGGAACAGGCTGGCCAGATTGGTGAGGATATTGTAGGTAACCTGATCGCTGGCATTCAGAAAGCTGGCACAGGTGGAACTTTGCTTGACGTAAATGTAACTCCGAATGGCAGCACTGCATCTGGCACGGCCTCTTCTGGATCCGGTGGAACAGATACATCCAGCACTGCTTCTTCAAGCTCAGCTTCCTCTGGGACAACATCTGAAATTGCGCCCGCGCAAAAAGCAGAGCTGGAGGCCGTGACCGCAGGTGTAGCGGAAGAACCGGCAGAAATTACAGAAGTACAAAAGCTGATCAATGCAAGTAAAGCCCATAAGAAATCAGTATCAGATGCTGAGAAAAAGAAGCATTCGGATCTGTGGCAGTACATTGTTAAGAACTACGGCCGGAGCGTCAACGATTCCACAGTTAAAAAGATTGCGGATGCTCTTAGCGTGGAAGCCGACAAAAAGCCTACATCAGCGCAGAAAAAAGCAATTCTGGCCGCTATGAAAAAGAACGGCCTGAAGACCGGTACTCAAAACGTCATAGAGGATCAGCTGGCGTGGTTATTTGAAAATAACGCCCAGGAATATGTTCTCCGTAAGTCCGATGGCGCGATCATGCAGAACATGCTCACCGGGGACAAGGTAATTAACCCACAGGGAGCAGAAAACCTTTATAATTTTGCCATGAATCCGGATCAGTTCCTGGAATCCAGATCTTCCCTGGAGGTAGGAGCGGCTGGAGTCGAGAAACTTAACCGTTTGATTCAGCAGCAGTCAGAGCACCAGGCGAAGTTATCAGGAAGCTATCGAAGTGATAACTCCGAAATACTGAGCAAAATGGATTCCATGATGAGTACGATGGAGTCCATGATGGAGAACATGGCAAGCTCCATGAAGAACTTAAAAGTATTCATGGATAAAGATAAGCTGGTCGGAGAACTCAGGGAAGACATGAACATAAAAAATGAAATGGCAGCCACAAGATACACAAGGGGGCGTCTGAGATGAATATAAATGGCTGGGACATATCCGGAGCACAGGCCAAACAGTGGAACGTGACTCCGGGATTTTCCGATATTGAAAATGAAAGCGAATGGCAGAGGGGAAGCCCACTGCCGTTTTTCATTAATGGATCAATCGGGTGGAAGACAATACGGATCACCTTCCTGGTATACGGCTCTGATCGAAATGAGATCTTGCAGAATTGCAGCACCCTGCTTTCCCATATGATGTCCGAGTCGGTCACCTTGGAACTGGATAAGTTCGATCACAAGTTTTGCGGGTTTATGAGCAAGCATGATTTTACAGAAAACCCGCTTGCCCGTCTGAAGGTGACATCCAACAGGCTGAGCAAGCTCACCGTTGATTTTTCCTGCTATGAGTTTGCTGAACAGCCAAACGGTTCACCGTTTTCGGAGTCCGCTTCCGGGATGCTGGAGACAGTAGTTACAAATCCTGGGAACATCCGGACGCCTTGTATGGTAGAGATTACGCCAAAGGTGGGAATGGAACAGCTGACAATAACTGGAATAAACCGAAATCTAGATACAGGAGAAAACCTTCGGGTGGTAATAAGAAGCCTTACTGCTAACAGTACTGTGATTTTAGACGGAGAAAGTGGGAAGATTACAGAAAATGGGGCTAACAAAGCAGCAGATGTTGATATTTGGAGCCTGCCGATCCTTTTACCAGGGGAAACAAGGATTACCTTAGACAGCACATGGACAGACATGACTGTGAAATATAGACCAAGATTTATGTAGGAGGAAAAAACATGACAAACCAGGAAATGTTAAACGCTTATAACGGATTAAAACTTTTTCAGGAAAAAGAAGCACAGATTTATAAAGAAGATGGAAAGAAAATTTTATCTGGAAAGATAAAACTGAGCTATGCCATTAATAAAAACACGAACTTATTGCTTAACGCATTAAAACCTTATGAAGATACCCGTAAGGAGTTAATGGAAGAATACCGGGATCTTGAACAGGAGGAAAAGGCAATTGAAGAGGAAAAAAAGCGAGCTGAACAGGAAAAGAGAGCCCCCGGAAATGTGGATATCATTCTTAAAGAAGGAAAAAGTGTAAAAGAGCTCAACCAAAAGATTCAGGAACTTCTGGGACTGGAAATGGATTTTGAGGTGCATAAGGTATCCCTGGAAGAATTTGATGGGCTTGATATTGGAAGTTGGGAATTAGGCATTTTTATGTTTATGATTGAAGACTAAACGGAGGCGGCCCTATGCTTAAGATATATGATACGAACCACAATGCCATAGGGCATATTGTCAAATACAAGGATCTGAAGGTTGCGAGCGACGTTACAACTGGCGATCAGACTCTTTCTTTTACATACATGGCAAGACATCATGAAATCTGTGAAGAGTATTATATTGAGACTCAGGATGCTGAGTATGTAGTAAAAGAAAAGAGTGTAAGCACAGATGGATTCCTCTCCTTTGTTGCGGTACTGAACCTGGAAGAACTGGAGGCGAAGCCCTGGAGCTCCTTTGGCATTACGGATTCCACAATAGAAGATGCGGCCAAGCTTGCTCTGGCTGGATCCGGCTGGACGGTTGGCGAATGTACCGTAACCAAGAAAAGAAATGCAGGGATATTGCAGACAAATACGCTTGGAGTAATTCAGAAGCTGTGTACTGCATTTATGTGTGAAGTCGTTTATGATACCAAGAAAAAGACAGTATCCTTTTACGATCAGGTTGGCCAGGATAAAGGGAACTTTTTCCTCACAGGGCTTAACCTGAAACGGTTACAGAGGAAGGGCAGCACCTACGACTATTATACGAGAATTATCCCTATTGGCCAGGACGGGCTTACCATCGAGTCCGTGAACGATGGGAAGAATTACCTGGAAAATTACCAGTACACGAATAAGGTGAAGACCTACATCTGGAAAGACGAATCTTATACAGATGCTGCAGCCATGAAAGAGGATGCAGAAGCGAGGCTGAAAGATCTGTCAAAGCCGGAAGTATCATACAGTGCTGATATTATTGATCTGGCCAAACAAAGAGCCGGATACGATGATTTTTCTTTTTCCCTGGGAGATACAATCACCCTGATCGATGCCGCCACCGGGATCCGGGAAAAGCAGCGGATCATCAAGCTTACACAATATCCACAGGACCATACCAAAGATGAGTGCGAACTGGCCAATAAGCTTCCCTCATTCGAAGAGGCCAGGGAGAAGCTCCAGGCCGCCCAGGAAATTATTAACACCGTAATCAGTGATGATGGACGGTACACGGGGACTATCAATGTATCGGATATTTTGCATTTTGACGAGGGTGTATATGGCAGCAGTGCGGTGGGAAATCTGCAGGGGTTGTACAATACTCTGGACGGGAGCTTATCAGAACTGAAACTGGCGGTAGGACAGATCGAGTCAAACTATATCAAGACAGAAGAGGCTGATATTAAGTTTGCCACCATTGAAAGTCTGAAAGCACTTGAGGCAGAAACTACCAGCATTAAGTCTAAATACGCGGAATTTGAGAGTACCGTTACGGATGAACTGGCGGCTAACAAAGCGTTAATCAATGAGCTGGATGTAAAAAAGATTAACGCCGCAGACGCTGATTTGAAATACGCAAGCATTGATTTCTCCAATATTGGCATAGCGGCTATGAAGAAATTCTATTCAGAATCTGGCTTGATTAAGAATGTAGTGGTCGGCGACCAGACTATTACTGGCGAATTGGTCGGTGTAACTATCAAAGGTGATCTGATCGAGGGTAACACCATCAAGGCAGATAAGCTGGTCATTAAGGGGGAAGATGGCCTTTACTACAAGCTTAATACCAACGGATCAGGAGTAACTTCGGAGCAGACTGACTATAACAGTTTGAACGGTACTGTTATCCAGGCCAAGAGTATCACAGCAGATAAAGTGGCGGTGACCGACTTGGTAGCTTTTGGTGCTGACATCGGTGGAAACCATATCGGACACGACTGCATATATTCCGGAGCTAAGACTTCTGCGCTCAATACCACCAGAGGATTCTATCTCGGCTCAGATGGCCAGGTAGGATTTGGCGATACGAATGAGTATATTCAGTTCTATAAAGGCGATGACGGGAACTTTCACCTGAGAATTAGTGCTGGCGATATTTTGTTTGGTAAGAGTAAGAAGACTGTAGAGAGCGCAATTACTGAGATCGACACTAAGGTTAATAACGTTAAGTCCATTGTTGGAAACACATACACTTACCAGGTTGGTACTAGCATGACAGATGTTCCTACAGGGGAATGGCTAACTTCAATGCCTAACGTACCACAGGGACAGTATCTCTGGACAAAAGAGACCACCTTATATTCAGACGCAACCACCTCCGTAGGCTATATCGCTACCAGGATGGGTGTTGATGGTGCTGGTGGAGCTACCGGACCGGCTGGACCACAAGGCCCCCAAGGTAACCAAGGTGGTCCTATGTCAAGATTTAGTACAAGTTAAAATAAGAAATTTCTCCCTATTTTAACCTGCCAGAAGCTCAGCCTCAGTGTGCGTTCTTTCATACACTCGTTCG
>OGDN01000643.1_pt1 | contig 68777 bp, 65 predicted proteins | sample 1570271 | NCBI WGS metagenome assembly OGDN01 (sample SAMEA4384481, study PRJEB24528) | human gut metagenome | reverse complement strand
TCGTGCCCAAGATAGTTCGCTGGAAACGGCGCGTGAAAATAGGTAGTCGCCGACTCAAATGAAACCCCTGAGGAAGAAATTCCTTGGGGGTTTGTTGTTTGAAAAAAAATTGTAGCTTCTGCCTTAAAACCCATCCCTGAATCGTATATGGGATAAGCAGGTATTCCGTCTGCGGTGAAATCGCAAAAAGAGGAGGGGCAGGATGAAGCTTTTATTTAAACAACGGATGTTTTCGTGGTTCGACAGCTACGATATCTATGATGAAAACGAGAACACGGTCTATGTGGTAAAAGGGCAGCTCTCGTGGGGGCACTGCCTGAAAATCTTCGACACGGAAGAGAACGAGCTTGGTACTGTCAAGCAAGAAGTGCTGACCTGGCTGCCCAAGTTTGAACTCTATGAAAGGGAAAACTATATCGGCTGCCTCGAAAAGGAACTGGGCTGGTTCAAGCCCAAGTATAACATCGATTTCAATGGCTGGCATGTGGAGGGAGATTTCCCTGGGTGGGATTACACCATTACAAAGCCGGTGGGAGAGACGGTCGCAACGGTTTCCAAAGAGCTGCTGCAATGGACGGACACCTATGTGCTGGATATCGTTGACCCGGCAGACGCGCTCCATGTGCTGATGTTCGTGCTGGCCATCGATGCCGAAAAGTGTTCTGCAAAATGAAGCTGAAAATGCTGTGCTTCACCTATGAGGGCATCGAACACAAGGCCATGCGCCATGCAGAGCGCGGCCCCACGGATCTGGTGTGCTATTATCTGGAAAAATAAGTTCTCCCTCAGAATTCCTACAGATTTCCCTGTTACAATGATAGCATCATCGAAAGGGGAATTTGTATGCTGACAAAATTGAAAAACGGGCTGGACGGTACCCAGCTCAAGACCATTGCACTGGCACTGATGGTGCTGGATCACATTCATTATTTCTTTGAATTCACCGGCTGCATCCCAACGGTGTTCAGTATGCTGGGGCGGCTCAGCGCACCGCTGTTTCTGTTCTGCACGGTGGAGGGCTTTGCCCACACCCATGACCGCAGGCGGTATTTTATCCGCATCTGGGGTATCGGAACGGCCATGGCGGCGCTGGAATTTTTTATGATCTACGCCAAAGCCTTCCGGCGCGGGGATGGCTTTTACCCGCTGAACGCTATTTTTCAGGATTTGATGCTGCTGTGCATCGTCTGGCAGGGCATCGACTGGCTCCGGGAAAAGAAATGGGTCAGGGGCGTGGCGGCCATCGCGGCGGTGGCTGGCTGGCCGTTTGTGATGATGGCGTTCCTGAGCGCCTTCCCCCAGATCCAGCAGATGCCGTGGGCTTCCACGGTGGTGGCGTTTGTCATCACCAGCCCGCTGCCCCTGTGGACCAGCATCACAGACGGCAGCTGGAGCTTTCTGCTGGGCGGTGCGCTGTTGTATGCATTGCGTGGACGGCGCAAAGTGCAGCTGACGGTATGGGCACTGGTGATCTTCCTGTGTGATTTTGTGCTGACCTTCGGGATGGCTTGCCGGCAGGAGGGCTTTGTCTGGACCCAGATGTTCACCAACAACTATGAGTGGTTCGGGGTGGCGGCGGTGCTGCTGATGCTGCTGTACAACGGGCAGCGTGGCAGCGGACACAAGCAGCTGTTCTACTGGTTCTACCCGGCCCATGTGTATCTGCTGTATGGTGCGTCCTGCCTGCTTTATAACGTTTTGAGGTGATCTTGTGGCAAATGTTCTGGCAGTGGATGACAATATAGAACTCTGCAAGCTGATCCGCACTGCCTTGGAGCGGGACGGCCACCGGGTGGAAACGCGGCTCTCCGGCGCGGAGCTTACTGAACAACTCTGCCGCTGGGCGGACTGCATCCTGCTGGATGTGATGATGCCCGGGGAGGATGGCTTTGCCGTCTGCCGCCGCATCCGGGGCCTGACCGATGCCCCCATTCTGTTTCTGACGGCCCGGACAGACGAAGCGTCTGTTCTGGAGGGGCTGGGCATCGGGGCAGACGACTTTTTGTCCAAGCCCTTCCGGGTGGCAGAGCTGCGCGCCCGGGTGGCGGCGCATCTGCGGCGGCAGAACCGCACCCCGGTGCATCGGCTGGTGCGTGGCGGAGTCAGTTTTGACCTGTCCGCGCGGGAGGCGGCGGTGGGAGAAACTCCTCTGCCGCTGACCCGCTCGGAGTATGCCATCTGCGAGTATCTGGCGCTGCACGCCGGGCAGACCTTTACCAAGGAGCAAATTTACGAAGCGGTTTTTGGTATTGACGGCACTGCGGACGACACCGCCGTGACACAGCACATCAAAAATATCCGGGCAAAGCTGCGGGCGGCGGGGGTAGCAGAGCCGGAAACACTGCTGAAAACCATCTGGGGAGTGGGATATCAATGGAAAAACGAGGGCTGATCTCCCTGCGGGGCGTACTGCTGCGATATCTGGTGCAGACCGTCTTTTGCTGTGTGCTGGCGCTGTTGTTGTGGTTTGCGGCGCTGATGTGCGTCATCAACAGCGGGCTGGCGCTCCCGGCCAATCAGGCCGCGCAGGCCTGCCAGAAGGCTGCACAGGACGTTTTGCCGGGCATGACTGCCGCCACCTTTGATGAGACCCAGCTGGACTCCTTGTGCCGTTATGCCCTGTTTGCCGCGCCGGACAGCAGCGAGGTGCTGGCCACCAACATGGATGCCGGGCACTTGCAGCGGGCAATGGAGAACCGGCAGGGGAAAAACCGCTGGCATTTTGGATACACACAGTATTATATGATGTCAAAATTGCAGGACGGAACGGTCTGTCTGCTGCAATTTGACTATGCCGTGCCCTACGCCGCCCCTGCGCTGCGGGGAAAGCTGCCAGATGTGCAGACGGTGCACTGCATTCTGGGCATTCTGCTGCTGGTGGGAGCGGTGGTGTGGAGCACCCACCGCTCCAGAAAGTTTCTGGCCCGGGAGACGGCCCGCCTGACCGAGGTCTCCCGGCAGGTGGCTGAGAAAAAGGGCGTGGAAGAGATCGATTTTTCCGGGGCGCAGGTGCGGGAATACGCCGAGACACTGGCTGCCCTGCAGACCATGGGGCAGGAGCTGACGGCCAGCCTGCAGGCCCAATGGAAAATGGAGCAGCAGCAGCGGGAGCAGATCATCCAGCTTTCCCATGAGCTCAAAACGCCGCTGGCCGTCATTGAGGGCAACGCCGACCTGCTGGCCGAGGACGAGGCCCTGACTCCGGAACAGCGGGAACAGGTGGAGGCCATCCTGCGGGGCACCGAGCAGACCCGGACCTATCTGCTCAAGATCCGTGCTCAGGTGCAGACACCGCTGAAATATAAGCGGCCCTGAGCAGACCCGAATGATGAAAAAGGAAGCCGCCCGGCTGTGTGGGAACGCCCGCATGGCCGGGCATTTTGCATTGCAGGAGCAGAAAAACCGTGGTATCATAAAAACGATAGGGTCTGAAAATAGAGGGGAAAATGAACACTTACGGCCATTCGTTCGTCTATCCAAAAAAGAGAGGGGAAAAACAATGAATTTTGAAGAGACAGAAGTCCTTTACAATGTTTACCGTGGAATCCTGCGGAACAATCGGAGCTTTCAACCGGGAAAGAGCACGGCGGTGGAATATCGCATGGACTGCCCGGAGTATGCCGACCTCCTGAAAAAGTATCCCTTTGAGAAAATTGCAGGAAAAGGCACGGACCTGCAGCGGGCAATTCGGGTGCTGAAATACCTCTCGCCTAAGCTGACGCACAGCCCGTGGTACGACGGCCATGTGGACTGCAACGCCCTGGCGCTTTTGGATTACAGTCTGGATAAACCGGAACAGGGCATCAACTGCCTGAATAAGGCTAAAATTCTGGAGGAGGTCTGCCTGGCACTGGGAATCTACGCACGGCGGGTGCGCTTCCTGCCCTATTCTCCCTTCGATTTTGATTGTCACGTTGTCACGGAGATCTACGACCGGTCGCAGGAAAAGTGGTGTATGCTGGACCCAACGACCAACGGGTATCTGGTAGATGAGAAGGGCACGATCCTGAGCCTGCTGGAAGCCAGAGAGCGGATGGCAGACACCCGATTTGTGACGTATTGCAAGGCGACGAGCCGGGAAAAGGATCTGCAGAAGCTCTACCGGAAAAATATCGCAAGAACCGCTTACTATGCAAAGAATCTGTTCCGCATTCAGGTGGACGCGGTCTCGCAGTTTGGAGAGAGTGGAAACTGGCTGAATTTTCCGCCGGAGCACTTTTCTATCCGGGAATGGAGCGTTGCAAGTGCAGAATACCGGTTGGAGATGGTGCCTGCCTACGCAAAGGAATATGCGGATTTTGATGAAGCCGTCCAGCTGCCGCGGATGCGTGAGGCCGTGGAGCGGACGCGAAACATGGAGGAGCCGGAGGCGATCTCTGCCGCCGCTCTGACCGAAAAGCCGATATCATAAAAAACAGATCGCCGCTGCTTTCCTGACGGAGAGCGGCGGCTTTTTCACACCCGGCGCTCCATGGGCATAGGATGACGCAGACCATGGGGAGGAGGGGCCGGGAATGGATGGACAAAGACGATTTGCGGTGATCGGCACGGACCCGCGGCTGGCGGCGGCAGGCCGGGCGCTGGCCCGTGCAGGGTTTGCGGTGGGCGGGCCGGAGCAGACGGCGCTGGCCGATTACATCTTATTGCCGCTGCCGCTGGACGAGAGCCGCACCCCGCTGGCGGAGCTGCTGCGGGCGGCAAAACCGGGGGCGCTGGCGTTGGGCGGAAAGCTCTCGGCGCAGGCAAGGCAGATCGCGGCGGAGGCGGGCGTGGAGCTGGTGGACTACTTTGCCCGGGAGGAACTGATCCTCTGCAACGCCATCCCGACAGCAGAGGGCTGCATCGGTATCCTGATGGCGGAGCGGACGCGGACGCTCTGGAACAGCGCCATCCTGCTGGCCGGTTTTGGGCCGGTGGGGCAGGCGCTTGGGGTACGGCTGGCGGCACTGGGCGCACAGGTGACGGTGGCCGCGCGGCGGCCGGCCCAGCGGGCACTGGCGGAGAGTTTCAGCCTGCGGGCGGTGGATCTGGCCCGGCTGGAACAGACTGCTCCGGCCTTTGACACGGTGGTGAACACCATCCCGGCCCCTGTTCTGACGGAAGCCGTGCTGGCAGCTCTGCGGCCCGGGAGCCTGGTCGTGGATCTGGCATCCAAGCCGGGCGGCACTGACTTTGCCGCAGCTCGGCGGCTGGGGCACCGGGCCATCCATGCCCTGAGCCTGCCCACGGCCTGCGCTCCCGAAACGGCGGGCGAGGCTCTGGCCCGGACGGTCTGTGAGATCCTGGCGGAAAGGGAGGAAACACCATGAAAAGGCAATTGCGCGGGACAGTGGCGTTTGCGGTCTGCGGGAGCTTCTGCACGCTGGGCGCGGCGGTGGCTCAGGCTGAACAGCTGGTGCGGCAGGGCTGGGAGCTGCTGCCGGTGATGAGCTATGCGGCCTCCGGTCTGAACACCCGCTTTGGCCGGGCGGATGAGTGGAAGGATCGGCTGGAGACCCTGACCGGCCACAGGGTGCTGGATACCCTGCAGGATGTGGAGCCGCTGGGGCCGCGGCAGCTGGCCCGGGCACTGGTGGTGGCCCCCTGCACCGGCACCACACTGGCCCGGCTGGCGGCGGGCCTTTCCGACACGCCGGTCACGCTGGCGGCAAAAAGCCTGCTGCGGGTCGGGTGCCCGGTGCTGCTGGCTGTCTCCACCAACGATGGGCTGGGGGCTTCCGGGGAGAACATCGCCCGGCTGATGCAGCGCAAGCACTATTACTTTGTGCCCTACGGACAGGACGATGCAGCGCAGAAACCCCAGAGCCTGAAGGCGGATCTCACCCTGCTGCCCGCTGCACTGGAGGCTGCCCTGCACGGTCAGCAGCTGCAGCCGGTGCTCCGGGAGTGGAACTGAGGGTTTCTCTTTTCAGAGGGATAAAAATGTGGTATACTATATCATAATATCTTGAGATAGAGGAACTGGAATGAAAAAACACATCGCCATGCTGTGTGCGGTGCTTTTGACCGCACTGGCGGCGTTTGCGCCGGGCGCGGCAGCTGCCGGGCCTGTACTGACGGCTACGGAAGCGTACTGCATCATCGATGCCGACACCGGTCTGGTGCTGGCCCAGCAGAACATGAACGAGGAACTGCACCCGGCATCCATCACCAAGGTGATGACGCTGGGCCTTGCCTGTGAAAAGGCCCAGGGCAAGTGGGACAATGTCAAGCTGACGGTCAGCCACGAGGATGTCTACTCGCTGGCGGGCACCGATTCCAGCCATATCGCCCTGCAGGAAGGGGAGGAAGTGCCCCTGACCGATGCCCTGTATGCCACCATGATGGCCAGCGCCAACGATGGGGCCAACCTGCTGGCCGAATACTTCGGCGGCGGCTCCATTGAAGGCGGTGTGGCCGCCATGAACGCGCAGGCAAAGGAGCTGGGGCTGGAACACACCCACTTTGCCAACCCCCACGGCATCAGCGATGAGGACCACTACACCAGCTGCTATGACATGGCGCAGATCCTGCGCTGGGCGCTGACCCAGCCCGGGTTCGAGACCCTGTTTACCCGGAACGAGATGTACACCATGGGCCCGACCAATGTCCAGCCCGTGACCCGGTACTTCCACCAGCAGGATAAAATGCGGGTGAGCTCCAGCCGGTACTATATCCCGGCCATCCTGGGCTCCAAGATCGGCTACACCAACATTGCCCGGTACAGTTATGTCTGCCTGGCGGAGCAGAACGGCGTGCGGCTGATCTGCGTGACCATGCAGAGCCAGATCAAGACCGACAAATACAACGATGTCCGCACCCTGCTGGACGATGCCTTTGCCCGCTACACCGGCTACACCGAGATCCCTGCCCAGGGCGTGACCGGGGAGTTGGAAGTGGCGGGCGGCGGCAGCACGCTGGGCACGGTGACGGTTTCTGACCCCGGCGTGAAGCTGCTGCTGGCCGACGGCCTGACCGCAGCGGATGTCTCGGTCACGCTGGAACTGCCCGAACGATACCTCTTGGGGGTTGACCCGGCGGTGTATGCGGTGTATACCATTCATGGGCGGGACGTGCAGGAAACGGCCAGCGTCCGGGTGCCTGCCGCTGTGACCGGGCTGGAGGAGCTGCTGGCCAAGAGCGCCAACGCCACCCTGCCCGCCTCCCGGGATGTGGGGCCGAAGAGGATCGCAGGCGGCCTGCTGGCCATCTCGGTCGGTGCCACCGTGCTGGCCGCCCTTGCGGCGTTCGGCGTGGTGCGGCTGAGAATAAAATGGAAGAAAGGTAAATCAAGAAGTAAGCACTGACCCGTTTCGCCAGAGGCTCCCCTACCAGGGGAGGCCTTGGCAGGAAGGGACCGTTTGATCTATCGCGCAAAAGCCCGCAAGGACTTTTCCATATACTACAAACAGACAAAATTTTCTGAAAGAAAACAGAGAGGAAAAAGAAATATGGGCAAGTTTACGTTTACTGAGACCGAGATCCCCGGTGTTGTGGTCATTGAGCCGCAGGTGTTCGGTGATGACCGCGGTTATTTCATGGAGACCTACCAGAAGGATCAGTTTGCTGCTGCCGGCATCGACAAGGAGTTCGTGCAGGACAACCAGAGCCGCTCCACCCGCGGCGTACTGCGCGGCCTGCATTTCCAGAAGAATCACACCCAGGGCAAGCTGGTGCGTGTGACCAAGGGCGAGGTCTATGATGTTGCCGTGGACTGCCGCCCCCACAGCGCCACCTTTGGCAAGTGGGTGGGCGTGACCCTGAGCGAGGAGAACAAGAAGATGTTCTATATCCCCGAGGGCTTTGCCCACGGCTTCCTGGTGCTGAGCGATGTGGCCGAGTTCTGCTACAAGTGCACCGATGTCTATGACCCCACCAGCGAGGGCGGCATCCCCTACGATGACCCCACCGTGAACGTGCAGTGGCCCGACTGCGGCTGTGAGCACAAGACCAGCGCAAAGGACAAGCTGCATGAGCCCTTTGCAGCCCAGAAGTTTGAATTCTTTGAAAAGTGGTGATAGCCCGTGGCGAAACTGAAAGGAATGTTCAACGGCTTCTGGCGCTACCGCTATCTGCTGTGGAATCTGGTCAGCCGTGATTTCAAGCTGAAATACCGCCGCAGCGTGCTGGGTGTGCTGTGGAGCGTGCTGAACCCCCTGCTGATGTGCCTGGTCTACTGGGCTGTGTTCAGCAGCCTGATGGATATGCGGGGTAGCGGCATCGACAACTTCCCGGTGTTCCTGATGTGTGGTCAGCTGCTCTTCAACTTCTTCAACGAGGCCACCTCCTCCAGCATGAGCAGCGTGCTCAGCGCTGCCCCCCTGCTGAAAAAGGTGTATATCCCCAAGTATATCTTCCCGCTGGAAAAGTGCTGCTTTGCCATGGTGAACTGCGTGTTCAGCTTTGTGGCCCTGCTGCTGGTGATGATCTTTACCGGCGCGCCCTTCCACCTGACCCTTCTGGAAGCGCTCTACCCGCTCATCACCCTCTTCTTCTTCAGCCTGGGGGTGGGTCTGTTCCTGGCGGCGGCAACGGTGTTCTTCCGGGACATCATGCACATCTGGAGCGTGTTCATCACGGCGCTGCTCTACTTCTCCGCCATCTTCTATGACCCTACCCAGATGACCTTTTCCATCGGCGGGTTCAACATGCAGCAGATCATCAAGCTGAACCCCATGTACTGGTATATCACCGGCTTCCGCCGCACCCTGATGTGGGGCATCCCGCTGGATCTCAACATGTTTGCGGTCTGCGGCATCTGCGCGGTGGTCTCCATGTGGGTGGGCGTGCACATGTTCCGCAAAACGCAGGATCGTTTTGTGCTGCATATTTAAGGAGGGGAGAAGAATGGAACCGATCATCAAAGTGGACAACGTGTCCATGTGCTTCAACCTCTCCACCGAAAAGCACGAGAGCCTGAAGGAATATCTCCTTGCCATGGTGCAGGGACGCTTGCAGTACGACGAGTTCTACGCCCTCAGGGACGTGAGCCTCGACATCATGCCCGGCGATTTTTACGGCCTTGTGGGCCTGAACGGCTCGGGCAAATCCACCCTGCTCAAGACCATTGCGGGCGTGTACAAGCCCAGCAAGGGCAAGGTGACGGTCCGCGGCTCCATCGCCCCGCTCATCGAGCTGGGCGCGGGCTTTGATATGGACCTGACCGCCCGGGAGAACATCTACCTCAACGGCACGGTGCTGGGGTTCTCGCCCAAGTATCTGGACGAGAAGTTCGACGAGATCGTGGAGTTCAGCGAGCTGCAGAACTTCCTCGACGTGCCGCTGAAAAACTACTCCTCCGGCATGGTGGCCCGCATCGGCTTTGCCATTGCCACCATCACCAAGCCCGATATCCTGATCGCGGACGAGGTGCTCTCGGTGGGCGACTTCCTGTTCCAGCAGAAATGCGAAAAACGGATGAAGGAGCTGATGGCAGGCGGCACCACCGTCATTCTGGTGTCCCACTCCATCGAGCAGATCGAGCGGATGTGCAGCAAGGTGGCATGGCTGAGCCACGGCCATCTGAAAATGAACGGCGATACCGAGACAGTCTGTGCGGCCTACAAGGCCACCCAGCGCGGCGAGGCCTGAGCCATGAATGTGCGATTGAAACGTGCCAGAGAGCTGGCAGGCTATGCGGTGCAGCTGACAAAGGACGAGGGGCTGGGCACAATGCTGGCCCGGGGCGCGGGCTTTGTCAGGCGGCGGTGCTTTGGCAAGAAGGCCCGCTACCTGCCCGCAAAAAAGGTGCTGGAAGCCCAAAGAGCCGAAATGGCAGGAAAAAATTTTGAAAACTGCCAACTTTCGACGATTTCCGTGTTGACACCGTTGTATAATACTCCTGAGGTGTTTCTGCGGCAGTTTCTGGATTCCTTCGTGAACCAGACAGCCCCCAATGGTGAGCTCTGCCTGGCGGATGCCTCCGATGCCGCCCACAGCAGTGTGGGGGATATCGTAAGGGAATATCAGGCAAAATATCAACACATCGTATACAAAAAGATCGAAAACAAGGGCATTGCGGCCAACACCAACGCCGCCGCTGAACTGGCATCGGGGGAATATCTGGCGCTGGCCGACCACGATGACATCCTTGCGCCCCACGCCATGTACACCATGGGTCAGGCGATCCGGCAGCTGCGTGAGGCAGGGGAGCCGGACGGCTTCCTGTACAGCGACGAGGCCCTCTTCACCAAAAAGATCGAAAAGCCGCTGGTGGCCCACTTCAAGCCCGATTACGCCCCGGATTATCTGCTCTGCTGCAACTACATCTGCCATCTGGCCGTGTTCCGGCGGAAGCTGTTCGAGCAGGTGGGCGGGGAACGCCCCGAATGTGACGGCAGCCAGGACCACGACCTTTTCCTCCGGCTCATTGAGCAGGTGGGCGGCGCGGCCCATGTGCCGCAGGTGCTCTACTACTGGCGGGTGCACGAAGGCTCGACCTCCGGCGGCACCGATGCCAAGCCCTACGTTGCCAAAGCGGCAAAAAAGGCGCTGGCCGACCATCTGGAGCGCACCGGCCGCACCGGTACCATAGAGGATGGCCTGTACCCCAGCACCTATCGGGTCAGGTGGGACATTGTGGGGGAGCCGAAGGTGAGCATCCTCATCCCCAACAAGGATCACACCGAGGATCTGGAAAAGTGCCTGCAGAGCATCTGGAAAAAGACCACCTGGGAGCGGTTCGAGGTCATCGTCATCGAGAACAACTCCACAGACCCGGCCACCTTTGCCTATTACGAGAAGGCCCGGCAGCGGTACGATGGCCTGAAGGTGGTCACCTACCCGGACAAGGGCTTCAACTTCTCGGCCATCAACAACTTTGGCCGGAAAGCGGCAGAGGGCGACTACCTGCTGCTGCTCAACAACGATGTGGAAGTGGTGAACGGCGACTGGCTCACGGAGCTGCTCCGGCAGTGCGCCCACCCCGGCGGTGCGGCGATCTGCGGTGCCATGCTCTGGTACCCGGATGAGACCATCCAGCACGCAGGAATCGTGACCGGTCTGGGCGGCTACGCGGGCCACAGCCACAAGTATAAGAAGAAGGGCGGCAGCGGCTATCTGTTCCGCACCTCTACCGTGCAGGACTTCTCCGGTGTGACCGGTGCCTGCCTGCTGGTAAAGACCGCCGTCTATGACGAGATGCACGGGCTGGACGAGCAGTTCGCCGTGGCCTTCAACGATGTGGACTTCTGCCTGCGGGTGCGGGATGCGGGCTACCGCATTGCCTGGACCCCCTACGCCGAGCTCATCCACTATGAGAGCAAGAGCCGGGGCGGGGATGAAAAAGACCCCGTTAAGGCGGCCCGCTTTGCGGCGGAACAGCAGCGGCTCTACACCATCCATGGCAAGGAAAACATTCTGGATGACCCCTACTACAACCCCAACCTGACCCGCGACCGGGAGGATTTTTCGGAGAGCGACGATCTGCGCAGGTTGAAAGAGGGCAGGGTAACGGTAAGATTCCGGGGAGGTACCCTCCAATGAACATCAAGGGACACTTTGAGACCATCACCCGGCATAAACTGCTGGTGATGAAGTATTGCTTTGAATGCGGCCTTTATCAGCAGGGCCTGACCCATGACCTGAGCAAGTACAGCCCCACCGAGTTCATCCCGGGCTGCATCTACTATCAGGGCGACCACAGCCCCAACGAGGCAGAGCGCGCCGCCCGGGGCTATTCCTCGGCATGGCTCCACCATAAGGGCCGCAACAAGCACCATCTGGAATACTGGATCGACTACACAACCAACAAATCCGGCCTGGGCGGCATGAAAATGCCCCTGCGCTATGTCTGCGAGATGGTCTGCGACCGCGTGGCGGCCAGCCAGATCTATCTGGGCGACAAGTACACCGACGCATCCCCGTGGCAGTATTATGAAAAGAGCAAGGATCACTATCTGCTCCATCCCGAAACAAGGGCACTGCTGGAAAAGCTGCTGCTGATGGTCCGGGATCTGGGGCAGGAGCGCACCTTTGCCTACATAAGATTCCTGCTCGGGTGTGAAGATAACGATTAAATAAAATCAAGGAGGCATTGCAATGAAGCGTTTCAAAAAAGTTCTGGCACTTGTTCTGGCCGGTGTTCTGGCACTGGCAATGCTGACCGCCTGCGACGGTGGCACCACCGACCCGGATAGCATAATGCCGGAGGACGGTACTCCCGAAGTGGTGATGACCGTGAATAACATGGCTGCCAATAAGGGTCTGGGCCAGGTTGAGTACAGTGCAAAGTACAGCGCAGTGACGAAGGCTCTGCTGGAGAACTGGCTGGAGTATACCAATAACAAGATCAATAACACGACCTACTGGGAAAATTACCGTAAGATCACTGCTGAACTGGGCAGTGTGAAGATTGTGGTTGGCATGACCAAAGATTACCGTCCCATCACCAGTGATTATAACCCCGCTTCCAAGACCAGCTTCAAGTATGATTCGCTGTTCAAAGATACCAGTGCATTCAACTTAGCAGAAAAGATCGGCGTTGCATACGTTCCCACTTCTAACGGCACTGTCTATCAGGCGGTCTGCCTGTTCGACGTGAACTGAGCGTTCCCCGATACAGAGGAAAAAACCATAAAGCATAAAGATCCCCCGGAGGGCGGCGCGGGCCGCTTTCCGGGGGATCTTGTCTGTCAGAGAAACCGCTTACTGCTCGTTCTCGTAGATCTTAATATAGTGGGGGGCGTTTCTGTCCTGCACAAAGAGAAGCGTGCAGGTGAGTGCGGCGGCTAAGAACGTGAAGATGGCAAGCAGAGCTTTGAGAACTTTCATGGTATCCGATCCTCCTTGGCGGGCATGGCCCGGTCGTTCAAATGCGGAGCAGGGGACGTTCCGCAGGGTCATTAGCAACAGTATACCATAATCCCGGTAGAAAGGCAAACGGTAGTAAAGTTGCGTGAAGTTGGTGGTTGTTAATAAAAAAACAATTGGTTAGATACGACTAATCGTTAAAAATGGCAAAGAAAATTGAGGAAATTGCATCATTTTGGTGCTGTTGTCGTTGAACTTCCGGCTGTAAAATGATACAATAACTGTGTTAAGCAGCTGCTGTCCCTGCCGCAGTGCGCCCGCATGAGGGCAGGGGTGGCAATTCAAGCAGAATGGGGGATTTATTCCATGTTGAACAAGCTGAAACGTGCGGCGCTTGGCGCGCATACGCCGCATGACAAGGCAACCGCTGCAAGCAAACCAGTTCCGATGCCTCTGCCCGCGCAGGTACGCATCCTGATGAGCCAGCACATCGGCGCTCCGGCGAAAGCCCTGGTCAAAAAGGGCGACGAAGTGTTTGTTGGCACTAAGATCGGCGAGGCAGGCGGTTTTGTCTCTGCAAATATCCACTCCAGTGTTTCTGGTACTGTGGCCGCTGTGGAACCCTTCCGTCTCTCCAATGGCCGGATGTGCGACTCTGTTGTCATCAAGACCGATGGCAAGCAGACTGTGGACCCTGCCGTGAAGGCACCCGAGGTCACCGACAAGGCCAGCTTCCTGGCAGCCGTGCGTGAGTGCGGCCTGGTGGGTCTGGGCGGCGCAGGCTTCCCGACCGATGTCAAGCTGCAGCCCAAGCAGACCGTGGACACCCTGCTCATCAACGCTTCCGAGTGTGAAGTCTGGCTGACCAGCGACACGCAGGAGATGCTGAACTGCAGCGATGATATCGTCCGCGGCATCGAGGCCGTGCTGAAGTATACCGGCATCCCGAAGTGCATCATCGGCATTGAGAACAACAAGCCTGAGTGCATCGAGCTGTTGAACCAGAAGACCAAAGACAAGCCCGCCATCGAGGTCAAGGCACTGCCCAGTGTTTACGGCACCGGCGCAGAGCTGATCCTGATCGAGAAGTGCCTGGGCCGCGAGGTTCCGCACGGCGGTCTGCCCGCAGATGCAGGTGCCATTGTGATGAACGTGACCTCTGTTTCTACCCTGGGCAAGTACCTGGCTACCGGTATGCCGGTGGTCAGCCGCTGCATCACCGTGGATGGCGATGCCTGCGCAAAGCCCCAGAACCTGATCGTTCCCGTGGGCACTGCCTACGAGGATGTTCTGAACGCTGCCGGCCTCAAGGGCGGCGTGGAGCTGGGCAAGGTGGTTGCCGGCGGTGCCATGATGGGCCCCGCTGTGGAGAACCTGAGCTACCCCACCACCAAGACCACTTCCGGCCTGATCATGCTCAGCGCCGCTGCTGCAGAGCCCCCGCAGGTCAACCCCTGCATCCGCTGCGGCCGCTGCGTGGAGTACTGCCCCATGGGTCTGGAGCCCGTGGAGGTCAACCAGGCTTACGCTGCCCGCGACGTTCAGGAGCTGGGCAAGCTGCATGTTGATTACTGCTTCAACTGCGGCTCCTGCACCTTTGTCTGCCCGGCAAAGCGCCCCTGCACCCAGATGATGGGCCTGGCAAAGGCGTTCTACCTTGGTGAAATCAAAAAAGGAGGCAATAAGTAATGGATACGAAGCTTATTGTTTCGGCCTCCCCGCACCTGCGCAGTGAGGAAACGACCCAGAGCCTGATGGCCAACGTGATCGTTGCCCTGTGCCCCTGTGTGGTGGCCTCTGCAATCATCTTTGGCGCGCGTGCCCTGCTGGTCACCGCAGTGTCCGTTGTGGCATGTGTGGCCTTTGAGTGGCTGTACTGCAAGCTGCTGAAGAAGGCAAACCCCATCAGCGACCTGTCCGCTGTGGTCACCGGCATCATTCTGGCCATGAACGTGCCCGTGGGCATGCCCATTGGCCAGCTCATCATTGGCGACCTGGTTGCCATCATTGTGGTCAAGCAGCTGTTCGGCGGCATCGGCATGAACTTTGCAAACCCTGCACTGGTCGGCCGTATCGTGCTGTTCATCAGCTTTGCCGGTTCCATGAACAATTGGGTGTTCCCCGATGCAGCGGTTGACCAGCTGTCCAGCGCTACCCCGCTGGCTGTGGCTGACACCAGCAAGCTGAGCCTGCTGGATCTGTTCATGGGCGTGCACGGCGGTGTTCTGGGCGAGACCTGCGCTCTGGCCATCCTGCTGGGCCTGATTTATATGGTGGCCACCAAGACCATCAGCATCGCCATCCCCGCTTCTTACATCGGCAGCATGTTTATCTTCTACCTGATCTCCACCGGCAGCCTGCACGGCGCACTGGTCGGCATCCTGTCCGGCGGCCTGATGTTCGGTGCTGTGTTCATGGCAACGGACTATGTCACCAGCCCCTTTACCCTGAAGGGTAAGCTGATCTACGGCCTGTGCCTGGGCATCGTCACCTTCGCCATCCGTCAGTGGGGCAGCTACGCCGAGGGCGTTTCCTTCGCGCTGCTGTTTATGAACCTGTGGGTCCCCTTTATCAACGATTGGACCCGTCAGACTCCTTACGGCTATGTTAAGCCTGCAAAGAAAGCAAAGGAGGGTGCTGGCAAATGAATAAGAATTCTTCCTGGGAGACCAGTGTAAAGCCTGTTGTTGTGCTGAGCGTGATCGCACTGATCGTCAGCCTGCTGCTGGCCATGGTCAACTCCTTTACGGCTCCCATCATTGAGGATAACCAGAAGGCCGCAACGCTGGCTGCCTATGTGGACGTGATGCCCACCGTTTCCAGCGCCTCCGATCTGGAGGAAGTGACCGACTACACCACCGAGAACATCACCGGTGCTGTAAAGGCCACCGACGGCTCCCTGGCCATCAAGGCTGAGGAAAAGGGCTTTGACGGCGGCATCCTGTCCGTCATCATCGGCTTCGACACCAACGGCACTGTCACCGGCATCTGGGTGGACGCTTCTACCCAGACCAAGGGCATCGGCAGCAACGTTGCCACCGACAGCTTCCTTGCTCAGTTCGATGGCATGGATGGCACCCAGAACATCACCCTGGGCCAGGGCTACGACGCATACAGCGGCGCAACCATTTCCTCTAAGGCTCTGTTTGCCGCCATCAACGATTGCATCAACTGCTACAACGAGTTGGCATAAAGGAGGTTGGTAAGAAATGGCAAGCGAAAACAAGTCCAAGGTAAGCATCCTTACCAACGGCATCATCAAAGAAAACCCCGTTCTGCGTCTGGTTCTGGGCACCTGCTCCTGCCTGGCTGTTACCACGGCAGTTTCCAGCGCGCTGGGCATGGGCGCAGCCTTCACCTTCGTGCTGGTGTGCTCCAACATCCTGATCTCGCTGCTGCGCAACGTGATCCCCGCTAAAGTCCATCTGCCCTGCTACATCGTCATCATTGCAGGCTTCGTGACCATCGTTCAGATGGTGATGCACGCCTACATGGACAGCCTGTACACTGCACTGGGCGTGTTCCTGCCCCTGATCGTTGTCAACTGCATCATTCTGGGCCGTGCCGAGATGTTTGCCTGCAAGAACAATGTGGTGGATTCCGCACTGGACGGCATCGGCATGGGCATCGGCTACACCCTCACCGTGGTGCTGATGGCCTCCATCCGTGAGATCCTGGGCAGCGGCACCTGGCTGGGCTTCCAGGTCCTGCCCGAGAGCATGGCCAAGATGAGCATTATGACCCAGGCTCCCGGCGCATTCTTCTGCTACGGCGTGCTGATGGCCGGCTGCGTCTGGCTGGAAGGCAAGCTGGATGCCCGCATCGAGCGCAAGAGCTGCTGCGACCTCGACAACCTGAAGAAGGAGGCAGAATAAGATGTTAGTCAAACTTGCTGCGATCTTCTTCAGCATGATCCTGGTGAACAACTACGTGCTGGTGAAGTTCTACGGTATCTGCCCGTTCCTGGGCGTTTCCAAGAAGCTGGATTCCTCCATTGGTATGTCCGGCGCTGTTATCTTTGTTATGCTGGTGGCAACGGCTGTCACCTTCCCCATCCAGATCTTCATTTTGAACCCCGCTGACCTGGGCTACCTGCAGACCATCGTGTTCATCCTGGTCATTGCAGTGCTGGTGCAGTTCATCGAGATCTTCCTGAAGAAGTATGTTGTTGCACTGTACAATTCTCTGGGCGTTTACCTGCCCCTGATCACCACCAACTGCTGCGTGCTGGCCGTGACCATTCTGGTCGTGGACGACTACGGCGCAGACGTTGCTACCCTTGGCTTTGCCGCTGCCTACATTGAGGCTCTGGTCTGTGCCGTGGGTGCAGGTGTCGGCTTTATGTTGGCCATGGTCATGTTCAGCGGCGTGCGCAAGCGTGTGGAAGCCTGCGATCCCCCGGCACCCTTCAAGGGCCTGCCCATCACCCTGATCGCAGCAGCCATCACCAGCCTGTCCTTTATGGGCTTCGGCGGCCTCGTCGAAAACCTGTTCAACGTGACGCTGTAAGGGAGGAACAGGATTATGAATATTGTATCTGCTGTGATCCTCTGTACCATCGTGGGCGCGATCGGTGCCGTTGTTCTGGTGCTGGCCGCAAAGTTCATGGCGGTTGAGGAAGACCCCCGTATTGAAGAAGTTTCTGCCTGCCTGGCCGGTGCAAACTGCGGCGGCTGCGGCTACGCCGGCTGTGCCGACTACGCAAAGGCCGTTGTTATGGACGGCGTTCCCTGCGACAAGTGCGCCCCCGGCGGCCCCAAGGCTGCTGCCGCCATTGCCAAGATCATGGGCGGCGAGGCAAGCGCTGTGGAGAAGAAGGCTGTGGTCCAGTGCCAGGGCAACTCCGAGCACTGCAAGCCCAGCTACGAGTACAAGGGCATCCAGACCTGTGCCGCTGCTGCGACCCTGTACGGCGGCCCCAAGACCTGTACCTTTGCCTGCATCGGCCTGGGCGACTGCACCAAGGTGTGTAAGTTCGATGCCATCCACATTGTGGACGGCGTGGCCAAGGTGGACAAGGACAAGTGCACCGGCTGTGGTGCCTGCGCCAACATCTGTCCCAAGCACGTCATTATGATCGACGCTGGCGGCCCCCGCAAGCCCGTGGTCATGTGCTCCAATCAGGATAAGGGTGCTGTGGCAAACAAGCTGTGCACCACCTCCTGCATTGCCTGCGGCATGTGCGAGCGCACCTGTAAGTTTGATGCCATCCACGTTGTGGACGGCGTGGCCCGTGTGGACTACGACAAGTGCAAGGGCTGCGGCATGTGCGCCCAGAAGTGCCCCAAGCACATCATCCTCTTCCCGCTGAAGGACGATCCGAATCCCCCCAAGCCCGTGGTGAAGCAGGCTCCGAAGCCCGCTGCCGCTCCTGCCGCTCCGGCAGAGCCCGCCGCAAAGGCTGAGGAAGCAAAGGCTCCCGAAGCCCCCAAAGCTGAGTAAGCGGAACCCATTGTAATATGGTAAAGCGCCCCCATTGCTCCTTTGAGTGATGGGGGCGCTTTTTGGTGCAAAACCTCTCCGTCATCATCGCTGACGCTCGATGCCACCTCCCCTAGTAGGGGAGGCCTTGGCATGAGATTCATTTTTCAATCTGATCGCTGGCGTTCCAAGGGCATCATCTGCCGCAAGGCAGAAATAACGTTGCGTCAGCAGGGCAAACAGGAGCGAAGCGCCAGACCCCGAAAACGCGACGGCCTGCCAAGGGCTCCCCTACTAGGGGAGCTGTCACGGCGAAGCCCGTGACTGAGAGGTTTACCACCGGGAGCGGCTGCTGGGGCTGAACCTCTCCGTCATCATCGCTGACGCTCGATGCCACCTCCCCTAGTAGGGGAGGCCTTGGCATGAGATTCATTTTTCAATCTGATCGCTGGCGTTCCAAGGGCATCATCTGCCGCAAGGCAGAAATAACGTTGCGTCAGCAGGGCAAACAGGAGCGAAGCGCCAGACCCCGAAAACGCGACGGCCTGCCAAGGGCTCCCCTACTAGGGGAGCTGTCACGGCGAAGCCCGTGACTGAGAGGTTTAACCCCAGCTGTCGATTTTTGCGAGACTGAGAGGGCTCCGAAAACTTTTTTTAAAAAATTTCGAAAAAAGTGAAAGGAATCTGCGTTTCATGTATTATAGAGAGTGAAACTGCGAAGATACAACACAAAACTGCGTGATATAACAATGCGGCGGGCGTGCGGATAAGTCGGACTGTTCTACTCCCAGCAATGATATTACGGCGGTTCATAACGTGCTGTATATCGCAGAATATTTTGTCTGAAAAGGAGAAGGGAAAATAAAATTTCACTATTGAAAATACTGGATATACATGCTATAATTACAATAATGATGTGTCTGGTAAAAATAACCTGCCAAGGGAAAGAAAGCTGACAAAAGTTGGATATCTTTTCCTCCGGTTTTGCCAAAAATACTATGATGCAGGGAGGGCTCCACTGTGCGGAAAAATCATCACGGAAAAAAAGATAGGCTGGTGAAGCGCGTTTTTGCGCTTTGTCTGGCGCTTGCGGTCATCTGCACCTGCCTTGTGCCGGTGTTTGCAACGGAGGGTCTGATCGATCCTCAGGTTAATCAAGAGGCCTCCCGGCCCGTAGATGACGGCGAGGCATCCTATCCTGACGACGAATTTGGCGGTTTCGGCGAGGAGGAAGCCACCCGGCCTGTAGACGGCGGTGAAGCTGCCGGTTTCGGCGGGGACGAAGTTGCCACCCGGCCTGTGGAAGGCGGCGAGGACAACCTCGACGGCGGCCCCAACGTTAAGGAAACAGAGTGGGGCACCGTCATTGAGTACGACACCAGCACCAGTACCGACCCCAGCTCCAGCACCGAGACCCAGTGGTCCGGCGAGGACGACGTGGTGGAAAAGCCTGATGACAAAGTGGTCGTTTCCGGCGACGAGATCAAAAAGCTGCAGGACATGGTGGTCTACCGCTTCTGGCTGAGGGAGCTGAACACCCTTGACCTGCAGGACATTACCGCTCAGGCACAGATCAACAATATGACGGAGAGCGAGTATCTGGCCCGGAACGGTGAGGTTCTGTGGAACCTGTACTTCATTCAGGCTGTGCCCCGGGCAGAGACCATCGCGGACTACAGCAGCTACATCGAGAACCCCTCCTCCAACCGGGACCCCAAGGGCGAACTGCGGCAGTTTGACTACTGGTACACGCTGGACGAGTTTGGCAACCGGGTGCGCCTGAACCTTACCGACCCCACCAGCAACATTCTGGACGACAAGACCACCACCGTGAACGTCTACGCCGCATGGAAGGACGGCACCGTTGGCTCCGATGAGGAAGAGTCCGTGGATCACGAGGATCTGGTGGACAAGAACCCCGTGCCTGTGGATCTGACTGCCAAAGCCTCTGCTTCCTACGAGGACGAGGACGGCGAACTGAAGACCACAACCCTGCCGGTAGAGGTGAAGAATCTGCCCTCTGCCGCCCATAGCCTCAGCGTCATCCACATGGGCGATGATGATATGGAGAGCTTCTATGAGAGCCACGAGGATGATTTTGGAAGTATGGCTCCCATTCTGGGCCTGAAGATCTCCCCCAAGAACGCCAAGGGCGAAACGGTGCAGCCTGCCAAGGGTGAAAAGGCTACCGTTACCGTCTCCGGTCTGGACAAACTGCCGGAAATTGCGGCAATGGAAGAAGAGGGAGCGCTCACTGCCGATGCACTGAAGGTGCTGCATCAGACCGCTGACGGCAGCGTGGAAAAACTGGATGTTGTCAGCTATGAGAATGGCACCCTGACCTTTGAGACCTCCAGCTTTAGCCCGTTTGTGATTGCACTGACGGGTGGATATGATGTGGAGACTCTGGATACGAAAGCAAGCAGTAGCAATGTTACCGTTATGGTTCATGCCACAAAGAAGATTCAGGCAAGTAGAAGCGGCGGCAGTTGGAGTATAACGAAGGGAAACGACAAGATTAGCCTTACTTCTGACACTGTATGGGAGAATGGACGTAGTTATGCGGTAGCATATATCACGGGACTGACTACCGGAAGTGCAGGAATCAAGTATACAAGGCGGAATCGGAGCGAATATTATACGATTAACGTTACAGACACCCGTGCAGCAATCTATTTCTTGAGTAGTCCGGATGGTTATCCGGCTTCGAATGAGGAGAAATATTGGTCGCCTACAACGGATCAGAGTGCGTTGAGTGCTTCGATTGATGTCTCCAATGCAACATGGAATAATAATAAGAACATCTTCACGAATGTTGGAAGTCATATCTTGCTGTGGCCGGATAACGAAACAAGCGGTGGTTATTGGATTTTGACAAGTGAAGATACGAGCCCGATGGTTGATGGTAAGACGGCATTCAAGTATGTGTTGGATAGCATTTGGGAGAATTATAAAAAGAGGATTGCAAATGACCTTGGAATTGATGTGAATACATTAGAGAAGGATGATATTTCGCAGATAAAGCTGAGTGCATATAAGATTTCTCGTGATAATAGTAATACGGATGGCCAGTTCTTCCATATCGACTGTATGATTGACGTTGTGTCGAAAGCAAACTTTACTGCAAAGTTCCGGGTAAAATATCCGGGAAGTGAAGAATATAAGGTGGTAGATACTAAGAACTATAAGCACGATTCGAAAGTTGATAATACAGAAATTGTCGATAAGAATTCGGCGGGAACTGTTAGTGTACCTTTGACCATGGTCGAAGATGGTGTTACTTATCAGTTGACTGGCTGGTATCCGGAAAATGCAAGCGGTGAACCTTATGATCCTGACAATAAGAAGTCTCTGAAAGACAGTTGGGGAGAAGGATACACGCCGAGCAAAGCAGAGCTTGCAGATGGTACGGTAAACTTCTACGCACATTATGAGCCTGTATCTGCTGACCTGACCATCTCCAAAACCGTTACCGGCAAACTTGGCGACACCAACAAAGCCTTTACCTTTACAATTACCAAAGCTGATGGCACAGCGGCAAATATCACTAATACCAATATTGAGATTAGTGAAGCAGATCGTGCAAAGGTTGAATGGAAAGGTAATGGTCAGTTTACGCTGAAAGACGGAGCTTCGATTACCTTCAAAAATTTGCCGAGTGGCGAGTACAAGATTGTAGAGGACGATTACACCGGCGAAAAGTACGCGACCAGCTATGTGGTTGATTCCGGTGATTCTCAGAGCGGACGAGAGGCAGCTGTAACAATGAGCGGCACGAATATGACGCTTGCCTTTACCAACCACTGCACCCTCTTCCCCGACACCGGTGTCCTCCTCGACACCCTGCCTTACATCGTCATCCTTGCTGTGGTGGCTGGCGGCGTTGCCCTGTTGATGCTGCGCAAGCACCGTAAGGAAGATGACTAAAGGGGGCTGACCGCATGGCGAAGAAGAAAGCGCCCCAGCGGCTGGCCGGTGCAGAGGAAAGCTGTATCAGCCCGGAGCAGGAAGCGATCATCCAGTGGTTCCGGACGGTGAAATTCCGCAAGAACCTGCTGGGCGGCGTGGACGAAGCGGCAATGTGGAAGAAGCTGGAAGAGCTTTACGCCCTGTACGAAGCCGCCATCCGCGCCGAGCGCACAAGGTACAATGTGCTGCTGGAAACCTCTCCGTCAAAGCCTGACGGCTTTGCCACCTCCCCTAGTAGGGGAGGCAAGACAGGTGCTGCGCAGCCGGAAGCATCCGGCACCGGTGAACCCGGGAACGTAAACCTGGCTCCCACCAAAGTTGACAGTTTTGCCAAGGGCTCCCCTACTAGGGGAGCTGTCACGGCGAAGCCCGTGACTGAGAGGTTTAGCCCGGACGCTGGCGAGCGAAGCGAGACTGACAGCTCTGACCCCCAAAAGGAGGCGCATTCCGATGCACCCGCTGGACAATGAAGCCCTGAAACTGGGGGCAAAGGCGGTGCGCCGCCGCAGGCTGGACGCTGAGAACCGGCAGGATTTTATCAGCCTGCTGGGCCGCATTGTGGTGATCCTGCTGTGCGCCTGGGTGCTGTTCACGCAGGTGTTCCTGCTCACGCAGGCCAAGGGCAGCAGCATGTTCCCCGCGGTAAAGGATGGCGACCTGCTCATCTGCTACCGCCTGCAGAAAACCTACGCAAAAAACGACGTTGTGGTCTACACCCAGGGCGGCAAGCTCCGGGTGGGCCGCATCCTTGGGCGCGAGGGCGACCTTGTGGCTCTGGACGACAGCGGCACCCTTGTGGTGAACGGCGCGGTGCAGAGCGGCGAGATCCTCTACCCCACCTACGCAAAAGACGCGCTGGAGTACCCCTACACGGTGCCGGAAGGCTGCTTTTTTGTGCTGGGCGATTACCGCACACAATCCGAGGACAGCCGGGACTTTGGCCCGGTTCCGCTGGAGGATGTGCAAGCAAAAGTAATTACACTACTGCGGCGACGCAGTTTGTAATACCACGGAAGCCGGAAGAAGCTGCCGGCATCCTGCCTGTGAACCGCGGAGTTTGGGCCGCGGCACAGGAGTACGAACTATTTCTTACTAGGGAGGAATAACAATGAAACTGAAGAAATTCTTCGCGGGCGTTCTGGCTGCCGCCATGATGCTCACCGTCGGCGCAACCGCAGCGTTTGCGACGACCCCTGTTGATGCTACCTATCCCGGCACGGCTGGCGAATACAATGCAAAGATGTTTGTGCCGGTTAATGGTAAGGCTGAAATTGATTTAACCAAGGTTCTGACGGTTGCTAATGGTACTGCGCCCGATAGCATGAAGTTTAACTTTAATGTTTATGAGGGTACGGCAACTACCGGTACAGCACTGGATACTAAATCGGTGGAATTCAATACAGGTAACTATACTTCTAAGGGTGGCGAAGACAATAAAGGTGTCTATACTGGCACCTTTAAGCTGGATGTTGCGAAGCTGACTGAAGGCAAGTCTGTTGGTAAGTATACTTTTACCATCGTTGAGAGCATGGACAAGGCATACCAGTCTGTGACTGCTGAGCGTGGTACTGTGACGATGGTTATCAGCAAGGTCAACGCAAAGGAAGTTGATGCCACTGCTACTGCTGAGTTTGGCTATTTTGTTGCTCTGAAGGATTCCGACGACAATAAGATTCTGGCAACCGAAGCGTTTAAGAATAAGTACGGTGACGGCAACATTCAGAATTTGAAGCTGAGCAAGACTGTTCATGGTGCACTTGGCAACTTGAGCAAGGACTTTACCTTTAAGATTAAGTTCACTAAGGCAAATGACCTGAAGAACAATACTGACACTGGCCTGTATAAAGGACCTCAGGTTACTGATCTGAGCGATACTGCAACTATTAAGGACGGCACTACTAATATCGATAAGAACGCATATCTGGAACTGGATAAGGAGTATACTGTTACTCTGCAGCACGGTGATTCTCTCGACCTTTCCAACCTGCCTGCTGGCATTAAGTACGAAATTTACGAGAATGGTTCTCAGGTAGATAATGGTGCTGTTGTTGTTACTGTTGACGAAGTGAAGTACACTGTTACTGTGACTAACATGGCATTTGATACTACTGAGAACACCAAAATCAAGGATGCGATTAGTGACGAGGATGTGACCGTGGCTTTCCAGAACACTAACCCCGATTCCCCCGATATGGGCGTTGTGCTGGACAATGCACCTTACATTGCAATGCTGGCCATTGTTGCCATTGGTGGTGTGGCCCTGATGCTGAACAAGCGCCGCCGCGACGAGGAGTAATTGCTCGCGGTAGATTAAACCCCACCGTCATCCCTTGCGGGATGCCACCTGTCCGGGTTGCGGCACCCAGCGTCCACATCGTGCAAAGCACTCGTGTCCTGCTGGCCGCTGCCCCAACAACTCCTCCCTGTTTCCGCCACTGGCGGCGGTCGTCGTTGTTGCCTACTAGGGGCGGCCTTGGCAAAACCGTGAAGCTTTGCGCCATGCCAAGGGCCCCCCTATTAGCGGGGGCTGGCACGCGAAGCGTGACTGGGGGGTTATCTCAGCACAAACCTAACGAATAACCACTTATTTGAATTTGCTTAACCGGAGGTGGGCTGTATCAACTGGCAGAGAAAAGCGTTGAGGGCAGCCGACTTTCTGGTGAGCGCGGTGGTCGTGCTGTTCCTGGTGGTCGCCGGGGCGTATTCAGCCTATGCCCTGTGGGACAACTCGCAGGTGTACGCCGCCGCAGACAATGTTCAGGCAGAGCTTTTGCAGTTCAAGCCCAAGGCGGGCGCGGATAACGGCGCAAGCTTTGAGGAGCTGCTGGGCATCAACCCGGATGTCTGCGCGTGGGTCACACTGGACAACACCGCCATCGACTACCCTGTGGTACAGGGCGAGGACAACTTTACCTATGTGAACACCGATGTTTACGGTGATTTCTCGCTGGCAGGCAGCATCTTTCTGGATGTGAACTGCGACAAGAACTTCACCGACCCCTACTCTCTGCTGTATGGTCACCACATGGAAGAGAGCAAGATGTTCGGTGATCTGGATCTCTACAAGGACGCAGAGTTCTTTGCAGAGAACACCACCGGTGAGCTGATCCTGCCCGACCGCACCTATGATCTTCAAACCTTTGCATGTCTGCTGGTTCCTTCGTCTGAGAGCGCGATTTTCCAGCCCCAGCGCTGGGACAGCGACCTGCAGGGGTTGTACACCTTTGCGCAGGAGAACGCCCTGAACCTGAACACCGAAACGCTGGCCGCCATGAAAGCGGCGGGCGATGACGCTCAGGTGCTGGCGCTGTCCACCTGTTCAACGGAGTTTACCGATGCACGCACCATTCTTCTGGCGTGGATGATCCCGTCCGCGTCGGATTCATAAAGGAGAGGATGAAATGAGGTTCCGTAAAATCGCGGCAGCACTCCTGACGCTTGCGTTGGGGTTCTGCCTGTGTCAGCCGGCGGCATTTGCGGCCACCGCGGCTGACCAGCATGCACAGCTGCAGGAGCTTCCGGTTTCCATTCAGTCCACGGGGGAAACACCTCTCCCAAAGGAAACACTGACTGTGGAACTTGAGGCTGTGGACAATGCGCCCCTGCCCGAGGTGACCACTCTGGAGATCACCGACGGCGAGACCGGCAGCTTTGGCCCCATCGATTATACCAAGCCCGGCTATTACGTTTACACCGTGCGCCAGCGCGCCGGTGTCAACACCCGCGGCACCTACGATGAAACCGTGTACTATCTGCGCGTTTCCGTGGTGTGGGACAACGACAAGCTGGTGGCCCGGATGGCCGTACACACACAGGCCGACCTGATGGACGAAAAGGTGAGCAGCATCACCTTCAACAACAGCTACAAGGCCATCGAGACCCCGTACTACCCGGACCCGTATGACCCTGATCCCGTCACCCCGCCCACCCCTTCCACGCCGGAGAACCCGGCCCCGGCAGATGCCCGCCCGACCGTGACTGAAACCACCACCCCTAGTGCACCGGAGCCCACCGCCCCGGCCAGCGTGGTGGCGGATGCCCGCCCGGCCGAAGGCCCCAAACTGATCCAGACCGGTCAGCTGAACTGGCCCATCCCTGTTCTGACGGCAAGCGGTCTGGTGCTGGTGGCCGTGGGTGCCTACCTGATGGAGCGCAGCAAGAAACGTGAAAAGAATGCGTAAAGTATCCCCCGGGCTTGTCTGCATCGTGCTGGGTGTGGTGCTCCTGCTGGCGGCTGGCGGCCTGTACGCCTACAACCGCTACGAGGATGCCCACGCCGGTGCCGAGGCCCAGACCGTGGTGGCCGACCTTCAGCAGAAGGTGGAGACCCCGGAACCGGAGGCAGAGAGCGGCCCCTTGGACCCCGAGCTCCCGGTGGTGGAGATCGACGGCAACGAATATGTGGGTGAGATCTCCATTCCCGCCATCGGCATTGACCTGCCGGTGATGAGCGAGTGGAGCTACCCCCGCCTGAAGATCGCCCCCTGCCGCCAGTTCGGCTCTTCCCGCACCGATGATCTGGTCATTGCGGCGCACAACTACGAGAGCCATTTCGGCAAGCTGACCTCCCTCACAGCGGGGGACAGCGTCACCTTCACCGATATGGACGGCATCGTGAATGAGTACGTCGTGAACAAGGTCGAAGTGCTTGACCCCCACAGTGTGGAGGAGGTGGAACACAGCGGCTACGCCCTGGTGCTGTACACCTGCACCTATGGCGGCAAGACCCGTGTCACCGTCTTCTGTGATCGTGCATCGTAAAAATCAAGGCTGAAAAACAAAAAGAAGCCCCGACATTCGTCGGGGCTTCTTTTTTACTATGTGGGAACTCCCTCCGTCATTGCTGACGCAATGCCACCTCCCTCTCAGAGGGAGGCTTTTCGCTGCCGTAAGGCTCCCTCCTAGAGGGAGCTGTCGCCGGAGGCGACTGAGGGAGTTACTGTTTTTTCCACCGCCGCATCACGCCCATGCCCAACGCATAGGGGCCGGTGTGCACGGCAATGGTGCAGCCGATCTGCAGCAGGACCACATTGCACTCGCAGGTGGGGTACTTGGCGCGCAGGGCGGCGCGGGTCTGCATCCAGAGCCGCTTGCCCTCGTCGGCATCGTAGCCGTAGCCCACCGTGATGCAGTAGTCATCGGGCGTGCCGTTGTGTTCGGCCAGATAGGTCATCAGCAGGTCGAGGGCCTTCTCAAAGCTCTTCTGGCGGCCGCGGGCCACGCCAGCGGAGAAGATCTCGCCCTCCTTGAACAGGATCATGGGCTTGATGCCCAGAATGTTGGCGGCACGGCCCGTGACTTTGCCGATGCGCCCGCCCTTGATGAGGTAGTCCAGATTACCCACCGTGAAAAAGATCTGGTTGGTGATCTTTTCCGCTTCCAGCCAGGTCACGGCTTCGTCCAGCGTACAGCCTGCATCCCGCATGGCCACCGCGTTTTCCACCACGATGGATTCGGTCACGGTGGCGGCGGTGCTGTCAATGACCTCGATCTTAGCATCGGGGAAATCCTCCAGCACCAGCTCCCGGGCGTTGCGGGCACTGCCCACGCAGCCGCTCATCTTGCTGGTAAAGCAGATGCAGAGCACCGGGCGGCCCGCCTCGGCATGGGCCCGGAAGGCGGTTTCAAAATCCTCCAGCGAAGGCAGGCTGGTCTTGGGGTAGGCCGCGGGGTTATCTACCATGAACTGGTAGAAATCGCGCACGGCGATCTCCTTGCCTTCCTTGCGGTAGTGCTCACCGTCCAGCGAGACATAGAAGGGGATGATCTCAATATTCAGCGTTGCGGCCGTCTCAGGGGTCAGGTCGCAGGCGCTGTCCGTGATGATATCAAACATAGTCACGTTTCCTTTTCAATGCGGCGGGTTCTGTGGCGCGGATCAGACGTTGTGGTGGATGTAGGCCTCACGCTCGGCACCCACGGAGATGTAGGTGATCTTGCAGCCAATAGCCTTTTCCAGATACTCAACGTAATCGCGGGCTTCCTGGGGCAGATCCTCCCACTTGCGGGCGGCAGTGATATCGCAGTGCCAGCCGGGCAGATACTCCACCACGGGCTGTGCGGTGTCCAGAGCCATGCCCATGGGGAAGCGCTTGGTGATGGTGCCGTCGGTCAGCTTGTAGCCGGTGACCATGGGAATCTTCTCCATGTAGTCCAGCACGTCCAGCAGGGTCAGGGCAACCTCATCGCAGCCCTGGCAGAACACGCCGTAGTGGCTTGCCACCAGGTCGATGGGGCCAACGCGGCGGGGACGGCCGGTGGCTGCACCGTACTCGTGGCCAGCCTCACGCAGGGCGTGCTTCTCTTCCTCGGTCATGGCCAGCTCAGTGACAAAGGGGCCGTCGCCCACGCAGGAGGAGTAAGCCTTCATCACGCCGATGCTGTTGGTCAGCTTATGGCCCGGGATGCCTGCGCCGATGGGGGCGTAAGCGCCGATGACGTTGGAGGAGGTGGTGTAGGGGTAGATGCCGAAGTCGATGTCGCGCAGAGCGCCCAGCTGGGCCTCGAACAGCACCTTCTTGCCGGCGGCATCGGCGTCAGCCAGATACTGGCCCACATCGCAGATGTAGTCCTTGAAGATGGCGGCATACTTCTCCAGCCATGCCCACATCTCATCCACGCTGATGGGAGCGGCGTTGTAGCTGCCCTCCATGACGAGGTTCTTGGAGTCCACCATGGTGACCAGGCGCTTCTTGACGGAGTCGTTCAGATGCAGCAGGTCGCCCATGCGGAGGGTCTTCTTCATGTACTTGTCACCGTAAGTGTAGGCGATGCCGCGCTTGGTGGAGCCGAACTGTGCGCCGGTCTTGGCCAGGCGGGCCTCTTCCAGGCCGTCCTGATCGACATGGTAGGGCATGGTGATGGTGGCCCGGTCGGAGATCTTCAGGTTATCGGGGGTGATGGAAATGCCCTGCTTCCGCAGATTGTTGATCTCGCCGTCCAGATGGTGCGGGTCGATGACCATACCGTTGCCCATCACGCAGACAACGTTGGGGCGCAGGATGCCGGAGGGCAGCAGGTTCAGCACGAACTTGCCGCGCTCGTTCTTCACGGTGTGGCCTGCGTTGTTGCCGCCCTGATACCGTGCAACGATGTCATACTCCTGGCTGATCAGATCGACCATGCGGCCCTTGCCCTCATCGCCCCAGTTGATACCCGTAATTGCAGTAAGCATAATAAATGACCTCTTTATCATTTTTTCAAAAGACAGCCTTTTCCGTGCACCTTGCCCGGGATACGCCACCTTGGGAATCTGTACCGCCCGCGGAAATATCCGCAACAATACAATTATAGTATAGCACGAAACGCGGAACAAAAAAAGAGGGAAGAAATACTTTTCTCTCAATTATCCGCCAGGCGCTCCTCTTCGTGATGCTGCTTTAGTTCTTCTTCCCCAGCTTGTGCACAGTGCCATCCGGCTCTTTGATCGAGGTGTTGTTCAACTGGGCGCGCAGGCTGGCCTTTACGTCCGCAACATACTCCTGCCGCAGGGCCTGCTGCTCAGCCTTTTCGGCATCGGTCAGGCCGGTGGTCTTGCTCTTTTTTGCCAGCTCGTTGATACGGGCGATCTTCTCGTTTGTCATCGCAGTTCTCCTATTAGATAAAATGTGATATAATATGACCGGGATGCCCCTTCCGGCAGCTGCGGCTCTTTTGGCGAGGCAGCAGGAGGGAGCTATTTGAATCAAAGCAAGTATAACAAAGGATGAAACCGATGTCAAAACAGTTGAATTTTGCACAGCAGATGGACGAAGTGTTGAAAACGCTGGGGCCGCAGCGGCCAAAGCTGCTGCTCCATGCCTGCTGCGGGCCCTGTTCCAGCGCCGTGCTGGAAAAGCTGTGCCGGTATTTTGAGATCACGGTGCTTTACTATAACCCCAACACCTGGCCTGCCGAAGAATACTACCGCCGGGGCGAGGAGCTGAAAAAGTTCGTGGCGCAGGCGCACCCGCTGGGGGTCACGGTCATCAAGGACCACTACGACCCGCAGGAGTTCTACACGGCTGTGCAGGGGCTGGAAAACGAGCCGGAGCGGGGCGGGCGGTGCACCGTCTGCTACCGTTTGCGGATGCGCCGGGCTGCCCAGTACGCAAAGGAGCACGGCTTTGATTGGTTCACCACCACGCTCTCCATCAGCCCCCACAAGGATGCTGCCCGCATCAATCAAATCGGGCAGGAGCTTGAAGCCGAATTCGGCATCAGGCACCTGCCCTCGGATTTCAAAAAGCAGAACGGCTACCTGCGCTCCCTCCAGCTTTCGGAGGAGTACGGGCTTTACCGTCAGGATTACTGTGGGTGTGAGTTCAGCGCAAAGGCGAGGGGGTGAACCGCTCAGTCGCCTGCGGCGACAGCTCCCCTGGCAGGGGAGGTGGCATTGCGATGCAATGACGGAGAGGTTTACTCCTCCCGCATTCTGGACACCAGAATTGCAAAGACGATCAGCCCCACGCAGGGCACGATGTTGGTTGCCATACCAACAGCAAGACCGGCGTTTTCAGCTACCTTGCCGATGACCCAGGGCATCAGGATCGCGCCGCTGGATGCCACCGGCAGCATGATGCCCATGCTGGTCACGGTGGTCATTTTACCGGCGCTGGCCACGGCGGTGGGGTTCATACCGGCCATGGAGAAGGCAAAGGCGAACAGCAGCAGGATGGCAGGCAGCTGGCTGTGGGTCTGCATCATGGCAAAGTAGAAGGCAGTGCAGAAAACCGCCATAAACACCATGGCCTTGCGGGGCTGCCGGAGCGGGAACACAAAAGCGATGAGCAGGCGGCCGATCAGGGTGGCACCCCACATCACGGTGACGGTATAGGCCGCCAGCGTGCCTGCAATGATGCCGCTGTCCTTGAAGTAGGTGACCATCCAGCCCACAACGCTCTGCTCGGCGGCGTTCTGGCAGAACAGCAGGCCGGTGAGCAGCCAGAAGCGGGAGGAGCGCAAAAAGCTCCAATCGGTGACAGCTTCTTTGGCCTTGGCACGGCCTGCCATGGGGGTGAACAGGTATACCAGCCAGAGCACCAGACCCAGCGCCGCCAGTGCCAGCACGGCCAGCGTGGTGCTGCCCCTGGCAGCGGCAGAGATCAGAAAGGGGCAGAGCAGGGCACCGCAGGCGTAGCAGGCGTGCATGGTGTTCATGCCCCGGGTGCGGTCTGCAGAGTTGCCGCTGACAAGGATGGTGCAGGTGTTCAGGACACTGCCCTTGGCAATGCCTACAATGAAGAAGGCCGGCGCCAGCAGAATGGGCAGGCCGGTCAGGCCCATCAGGCCGTAGCCCACCGCATAGCCGATGGTCAGCAGCAGGACGCTGGGCTTCATGCCCATTTTTCCCACCAGCGCACCGGCCAGCAGGCCCGCCAGCAGGTTGCCGATGCTCAGCAGGCTGAGCAGGGTGCCGGTCATGCCGTAGGCAAAGCCGTATTCTTCCTGCAGCAGGCTGACCACCACACCGCTGGAAATGGTGCAGATGCCGCTGAAAAAGAAGGTGACGAAGCCCGCGTTCCGCAGGCGGGTGTTCCGTTGTTCCATAGGGTTCTCCTTGCAGTATTCGGGGGCGCAACGCCCGTAGTTGCTTTTATTAAAGCATATTCTGGTCAGAAAGCAAGGGATGTTGCACCAGCAGAAACAAAATCAGCGCCCAGTGGAAGCGCCCCGCCGTTCGGTGGGGCGCTTCTGGATTTTATTTTGCGTCTCCTATTGACAATGATCGAATCGTGCGTTATGATATTGTACGGCATCAAACAGTTCTAAAGAAAACAATCCTGTCACAAACAATTCAAAAGGGAAACCATTATGCACGATGAAAACAACAAACAGCCCTGCTGCATTCCTCCATGGGAGCCGCCGCAGGTCATCCCGGCACAGGTGCGCCGGGTGAACAACCTGATCTTCCGCAAGATCAACCAGTTCCACCGGGAGAACAACGTGGACAACGTGACCCCCATGCACGACTGGATCATGAGCTACCTCTACTGGCACAAGAACGAGCCCGTGTACCAGCGCGATATCGAACGGGAGTTCTCCATCACACGCTCGACTGTGACGAACATCCTGCAGCTGATGGAGCGCAAGGGCTACATCGAGCGCCAGAGCGTGCCGCAGGATGCCCGGCTCAAGCGGCTGATCCTGACGGAAGAGGGAGGCCGCGTCCACGAAAAGACGATGCTCTCCCTGCACCAGACCGATGAGTTTGTGGCCGGATTGCTGACGGAAGAGGAAAACGCAGAGCTTCTGCGGTTATTGAACAAGCTGCGCAAGGGGCTGGAATGACCCCTGCAAATAAACTTCAGGAGGATTACAACAGATGATCAAAAAACTTGTGTCACATCTGGGCGAGTACAAGCGCGCCGCAATCCTGACACCGATCTTCTCTGCTCTGGAAGCCATCATGGATGTGATGCTGCCCACCATCATGGCCTTTATCATTGACCAGGGCATTGAAAAGGGCGATATGAACGCCGTTGTCAAGTACGGCCTGCTCACCTTCCTGGTGGCGGCCATTGCCCTGCTGCTGGGCGTGCTGGCCGGCAGGTTTGCTGCCACGGCATCCACCGGCTTTGCAGGCAACCTGCGCGATGCGATGTATGAGAACATCCAGCATTTCTCGTTCTCCAACATCGACAAGTACTCCACGGCCGGTCTAGTCACCCGTATGACCACCGACGTGACCAACCTGCAGAACGCGTTCCAGATGATCGAGCGCATGTGCGTGCGTGCCCCCGTCCATCTGGTTTTCGCGCTCATCATGGCCTCCATGATCAGCCGCTCGCTGACCATGGTGTTCCTGGTGGCGATCGTGTTCCTGGTGGCAGTGCTGGCAGGCATTATGGTTCCCACCTTCGGCATCTTTGATAAGGTGTTCAAGAACTACGATAACCTGAACGCCTCCGTGCAGGAGAATGTCTCGGCCATCCGCGTGGTCAAGAGCTTTGTCCGGGAGCACTTTGAGAACGAGAAGTACACCAAGGCCTGCGAGAGCCTGTACAAGCAGTTCGTCCACGCCGAGAGCCGCCTGAGCTTCAACAATCCCGCCATGCTGGTCTCTGTGTACGGCTGCAACATCGCCCTGAGCTGGTTCGGCGCACATTACGTCCTGAACGGTGCGATCACCACCGGCCAGCTGAACGCCCTGTTCGGTTACATTATGAACATCCTGATGGCCCTGATGATGCTGAGTATGGCCTTTGTGATGATCGCCATGTCCGCCGCTTCTGCCCGCCGTATCGTGGAAGTGCTGGACGAGACCACCGACCTGCCCGCCCCCAAGGCACCGGTGCAGCAGGTCAGGGATGGCGGCATCGAGTTCGAGCATGTTACCTTTAAGTATAAGCACGGCTCCGGCCAGCCTGTCCTGAATGATGTCACCTTCAGCATCCGGCCGGGCGAGACGCTGGGCATCATCGGCGGCACCGGCAGTGCAAAATCCAGCCTGGTGCAGCTGATCCCCCGCCTGTATGATGCCGAGACCGGCTCTGTCAAGGTGGGCGGCGTGGACGTTAAGGATTACAGCCTGGATGTCCTCCGCCGGGAGGTCTCCATGGTGCTGCAGAAGAACGTTCTGTTCAGCGGCACCATCCTCGACAACCTGCGCTGGGGCGATGAGAACGCCAGCGAGGAAGAGTGTATCCGGGTGGCCAAGCTGGCCTGCGCCGATGAGTTCATCGAGCGCTTCCCCGACAAGTACAATACCTGGATCGAGCAGGGCGGCTCCAACGTGTCCGGCGGCCAGAAGCAGCGCCTGACCATTGCCCGCGCGCTTCTGCGCAAGCCCAAGGTGCTGATCCTGGACGACAGCACCAGCGCCGTGGATACCGCCACCGATGCCAAGATCCGCAAGGCCTTCCGGGAGGAGATCCCCGGCACCACCAAGATCATCATTGCACAGCGCATCTCCTCCGTGCAGGATGCAGACCGCATCCTGGTGCTGGACAACGGCCAGATCAACGGTCTGGGCACCCACGAGGAGCTGCTCAAGACAAACAAGATCTATCAGGAAGTTTACAACAGCCAGACCCAGGGCGGCGGCGATTTTGATAAGCAGGGAGGTGAGCAGTAATGGCACAGGTGAAAGAAGTAAAGGGCCCCGGCCCCCGTAGGATGGGCGGCCCCAAGCCGAAGGTCGAGAACCCGGGCAAGCTGCTCAAGCGGATCATGGATGAGGTGTTCAAGCACTATCTGCCCCACTGCATCCTTGTGCTGGTCTGCATCATCGTCAGCGCGCTGGCAAATGTGCAGGCAAGCCTTTTCCTCAAGACCCTGATCGATGATTATATCGTCCCCATGACCAAGCAGGCCACGCCGGATTTCGGTCCGCTGGCAGGCGCACTGGTGCGCATTGGCTGCATCTACGCCATCGGCGTGCTGGCCGCATGGCTCAACGCTCGTATCATGGTCAACGTGACCCAGGGCACCCTGCGCAACCTGCGCGTCCAGCTTTTCACCCACATGGAAAGCCTGCCCATCCGGTATTTTGACTCCCACCCCCACGGCGACATCATGTCGGTGTACACCAACGATGTGGACACCCTGCGCCAGATGATCAGCCAGAGCATTCCCCAGCTGGTGTCCAGCGCCATCACCATCGTGTCCGTGTTCACCAGCATGTGCCTGATGAGCTGGCAGCTCACCGTTGTCACCATGCTGATGGTGACCCTGATGCTGTTCTGCTCCAAGAAGATCACTTCCATGAGTGGCAAGTACTTTGTGGCCCAGCAGAAGGATCTGGGCAAGGTGAACGGCTACATCGAAGAGATGATGGAGGGCCAGAAGGTCGTCAAGGTGTTCACCCACGAGCAGAAGGCTCTGGATGGCTTCCGGCAGCTGAACGATAAGCTGAAGGAAAGCGCCAAGCAGGCCAACAACTACGCCAACATCATCATGCCCGTTACCGCACAGCTGGGCAATATCAGCTATGCAGTCTGTGCTCTGGCGGGCGCGGCCATGGCCGTTGGCAATGTCGGCGGCATGACCCTGGGCACCGTGATGGCCTTCCTGAGCCTGAACAAGGGCTTCAATATGCCCATCAGCCAGGTATCCATGCAGGCCAACAGCGTGATCATGGCACTGGCCGGTGCGGAGCGTATCTTCAAGATGATGGACGAGACCAGCGAGGCCGACGAGGGCTATGTCACCCTGGTCAACGTCAAGTATGGCAAGGATGACGAGCTGGTGGAGACCACCGAGCGCACCGGCATCTGGGCCTGGAAGCATCCCCACCACGACGGCACCACCACCTACCACAAGCTGGCGGGTGACATCACCTTTACCGATGTCGATTTTGGCTATGTGCCTGAAAAGACCGTTCTGCACGGGATCAACCTCTATGGCCGCCCGGGCCAGAAGATCGCCTTTGTCGGCTCCACCGGTGCCGGCAAAACGACCATCACCAACCTGATCAACCGCTTCTACGATATCGCAGACGGCAAGATCCGGTATGATGGCATCAACATCCGCAAGATCAAAAAGGACGATCTGCGCCGCTCTCTGGGCATCGTTCTGCAGGATACCCACCTGTTCACCGGCACGGTCATGGAGAACATCCGCTATGGCCGCCTGGATGCCACCGATGAGGAGTGCATTGCCGCCGCAAAGCTGGCCAATGCCGATGGCTTTGTCAAGCGTCTGCCCGATGGATACAACACCATGCTGACCAACGACGGCGCAAACCTGTCGCAGGGCCAGCGCCAGCTGCTGGCCATTGCCCGCGCCGCGGTCGCCGATCCCCCGGTGCTGATCCTGGACGAGGCGACCTCCTCCATTGATACCCGCACCGAGGCGCTGGTCCAGCGGGGCATGGACGGCCTGATGTATGGCCGCACCAGCTTTGTCATTGCCCACCGCCTGTCTACCGTCCGCAATGCAGACTGTATCGTGGTTCTGGAGCAGGGCCGCATCATCGAGCGCGGCAGCCACGACGAGCTGATCGCCAAGAAGGGCAAGTATTACCAGCTCTACACCGGTAATCTGGCTGAAAATTAAAGAAAAAGCGTAAAAAACGGAGCCGCTGTACAAAATGATGTGCAGCGGCTCCGTTTATTTTCAATTTGTTCAAATTCCTCACAAAGAAACTCCATTTTTATCCTGTACAATAAGGGTGCAGTCAGGGAGGAACAGAAAAATATCCTCCCAAGATGCCATGCAGGCAATCAAAACCGCGCATCTCCGGCAGAAACCGGGCGGCGCGGCCCCTTTAAAAAATACTGTCCCCTGCTGATGCGAGGCAATAGCCAAGGCAGCGGACAGACTACCAACCATCTCCTGACAGCCGCAAATGTTTGGGAGTTCTCATACACAGCCAGCGCCGCTTTCTCCTCCTTTCCACGGCGCTGGCTGTTTTTGTTTGGTTCTCGCCGCCATCTCAGCGGCAGGGGATTATCCGATCAGCGCGTTCAGTTCAGATTCCTTTAATCTGGGCAGAGCGGAGACAGGGAACATCATTTTCTCCATCCGATACAAGACCAGAGCGGGGCTCTGGTCTTTTTTTGCGGCAGAAGCCATAACACTGCGTGTAAAGGCAAGAATTCTGTCTTTTTTGTAGAAAAAGATCAGCTGCACATGGCCGGTGAACAGGGCAAACAGGGCTGTGCGCAGCTCCCGGGAGCCGAAGAGGAGGAGCAGGTCGCTCTCCTCTAAAAAGAGAACGTCTGCCCGGTCAAGAAACTGCAGAGCGGTCTGGCACAGGGCCTCCCGCTGCGGCCAGTAGGGCGCGGCCTGCGCCAGCCGGGGAAGATAGCAGCAGAGCGCCCCGGCATCCCGGGCGGCGGCAAGGGCCTTGAGGTGGGCCAGCCGCAGGGGGCTGTCCACCAGCCCGGCGGAGGAAAAGCAGAAGGCAGAGGAGCCCCGGAACGGGGCGGCCTCCAGCTGTTCCGGCCCAAGGGTCAGCCCGGCGGTGTGGGCACGGTAGGGCAGAGCGGTGTCCGCTCCGGTGAACACCACCGGCGTGGGGAAGGCATCCGTGAAGCAGAGCAGGGAGCAATCCACACCATCCCCGGCAAGCCGGGCCGCCAGCTTGCGGCCAAAGGGGTCGGCTCCCAGCTGGGCCAGCAGAGCCGCCTGCCCGCCCAATGCGGCGTACTGGCGGCAGAAGCCTGCGCCCCAGCCGCCGGTCTGCGCCCGGAATGTCTCCGTCAGCTCCGGAGCCGTGGCGGCGTTCAGCTCCAGCCAGATTTCGCCCAGACACAAAACGGACATGTGCACCCCTCCCTCCGCAAATAAAAATCGGGTTACAGTATACACGATTTGCCCACTGGATGCAACCGATCCGGGGCGAATCCTGACGGAATAAAAGTGCCCGCGGGCAGGAACAATCCGATTTTACAAAGACCACCTGTTTTTTACCAATTCCTGTTTTTCATTGCCCAAGGTTTACCTAAGATTTGCCTTACCATGGTTTCCCCTCTTTCTCCGAACGGGTACAATAGAACCGTTCCCAAGATACATTGCAACAGGGCCCGGGAGGGCTCAGGATAAGAGAGGAATTATCGTATGAAAGAACATAAAATGTCCCGCCGCAACTTCCTGAAAGTGGGTGCTGTGGCATCTGCCGCCGGTCTGATGACTGCTGCCCCTGTGGCTGCAAACGCTGCCGCTCCGGCCGCTTCCACCGCAGCTGACGAGGAGAACTGCTTTGGCCTGTTCCAGAAGAAGCCCAAGTACATCTTCCTGTTCATCGGCGATGGCATGGGCACTGCCCAGATCCAGTCTGCCCGGTTCTATCAGGGCACTGTCACCAACAACGGTGCCATCACCGAGGCAGAGCTGAGCTTTACCCAGTTCCCGGAGGTGGGCAGCGTGACCACCTACGACAGCACCTCCTTCTGCCCGGACTCCGCTTCCACCGCCACCTCCATCGCTTCCGGCAAAAAGACCGAGAGCGGTGTCATCAATATGTGCCCCTGGACCCGTGATGTGCCCTATGAGACCATTGCGGAGAAGCTCCATAAGCAGAAGGGCTACAAGGTTGGCATTGTTTCCACGGTGAATATTGACCACGCTACCCCTGCTGCCTTCTATGCACACCAGAAGACCCGCAAGAACTACTATCAGATCGGCGTGGAGCTGGCAAACTCCGGCTTTGAGTATTTCGCAGGCGGCGAGTTCCAGAAGGTGAACGGCGATGGCACCGACCCCAACAACCACGAGGTGGCTGCACAGGCTGGTTACAATGTTGTCACCACCCAGGCCGGTGCTGCTGCCCTGAAGGCCGGGGCCGGCAAGACCCTGATCATTGCCGAGAACCTGGCCGACGGCAAGTCCATGAACTACGCCATGGATGCTGCTCCGGGAGAGTGGCAGCTGACCGACTATGTCCGCAAGGGCATTGAGCTGCTGGACAACAGCAACGGCTTCTTTATGATGGTGGAGTCCGGCAAGATCGACTGGGCCTGCCACGCCAACGATGCCGCTGCCTCCATCCATGATGTGATCGAGATGCACAACGCAGTGCAGGCCGCTGTGGAGTTTTATGCCCAGCACCCCGACGACACCCTGATCCTGGTGACCGCTGACCACGAGACCGGTGGTCTGGGCATTGGCTACAAGACCACCAACTACGATACCTTCCTGACCAACCTGGCCCACCAGAAGATGTCCTACGCAAAGTTCGATTCCACCTATGTGAACAACTACGTGAAGAATCAGACTCCTTTTGAGACCGCTATGCAGGACGTGAAGGCAAACTTCGGCCTGACCCTGCCCACCGACCCCGATGCCGCCAGCGCAGGCAAGCTGCTGCTGACCGACTACGAGGTGGAGAACCTGCGCACCGCTTACGAGCGCACCCTCAAGGTCGGCTCTTCCAGCCAGAGCAAGATGAGCCAGCAGGATTACGAGCTGTATGGCACCTACATCCCCTTCAGCATGGCCATCTGCCACACCATCAACCACAAGTCCGGTGTGGACCACACCACCTACGCCCACACCGGTGCCATGGTGAACCTCTACGCCCGTGGTCAGGGGGCAGACAAGTTCCGCGGCGTGTATGACAACACCGAGATCTTCCACAAGCTGGCTGAGCTGACCGATGTGCAGTAATTGACCAGACCTTTTGTACCCCAAAGCCCTCCGGGACGAGACGCACCGGAGGGCTTTTTGTGTAGGCCGGAATTGTGCACCCCGCCAAAAATCTGCCCCGCGAATTGGGAAAGATGATGGGAGTTGTGGTTGCAATGGGCCGGAAAAAGGCATATAATAAGACCATCAACAGAGTAAGGCCATGCGCGTTAAGTGCCGCATCAACGGGGAGTTGTGCTGCGGACGAAGGTAAGACCCGCGGTGCATGGCCTGCATCCCGCTGCTGCATGGACTTGGGTGCAGATGGGGCCGTCTGCGGCCCCGTCTGGATGTGAACCGTTGAATCACGCCCTCCTTTGTGCGGTTTGTCACAGGGGAGGGCGTTTTGCATTGCCTGCCCCGCGGTTCCCGAAACAGGGGAGGACAATTGATATGAACCATTCCAGAAATTCCGTCCGCAAGCTCACCATGCTGGCCCTGCTCACTGCCATGAGCATCGTGTTTGCCCGGGTGCTGAGCATTTCCACCGGCTTTGTCCGGTTCAACCTGGGCAGCCTGCCCACCCTGCTGGCCGCTGTGCTGTTCGGGCCGGTGGAGGGCTTTGCCGTGGGTGCAGTGGCCGATATGATCGGCGGCACCCTTTCCGGCTACGCCATCAACCCGCTGATCACGCTGGGGGCTGGCTCCATCGGCCTGACGGCGGGCCTTCTATGGCGCGCCCTGCCCAACCTGCGGCTGGGCCTGCGCACCCAGATCAGCGTGTTTGCCGGCCATGCGGTGGGCTCCATTGTCATCAACTCGCTGGCACTCCACCTCTTCTATAACTATCCGTGGAGCGTGCTGGTGACCCGCATTCCAAACGCGCTGGTCCTGGCGGCGGTGAACACCGTGCTGGTGCGCCTGCTGCTGGAAAACAAAACGATCCGAGGCATTGCACAATGAACTATGAAGAAGCGCTGAACTATATCCACGCCGTCCAGTGGGCGGGGCACAAGCCGGGCCTGACCCGCACCCGGACCCTGCTGACCGCACTGGGAGATCCGCACAAGCAGCTGAGATTCATCCATGTGGCGGGCACCAATGGCAAGGGCAGCACGGCGGCCATGCTGGCTTCCTGCCTGCAGGCGGCGGGTTACCGGGTGGGCCTGTATACTTCGCCCTTTATCAACCGGTTCAACGAGCGCATTCAGGTAAACGGCCAACAGATCCCGGACGAGGCGCTGGTGCGGCTGGTGGAGCGTGTGAAGCCCGCTGCCGATGCCATGACCGATATCCCCACCGAGTTCGAGATCATCACGGCATTGGGGATGCTCTGGTTCGCTGAGACGAAATGCGACATCGTGGTGCTGGAGGTGGGCCTGGGCGGCACGCTGGATTCCACCAACGTCATCGACCCGCCGGAGTGCGCGGTCATCACGGCGCTGGGCATGGATCATGTGAAGGAGCTGGGCCCCACCCTGGCCGATATCGCATCGGCCAAGGCGGGCATCATCAAGCCGGGCAGTCCGGTGGTGAGCTATGGCGGTGTGCCCGAGGCCGATGCCGTCATCGCCCGTACGGCGGCAGAGCGGCACGCGCCGCTGACCGTGGTGGATCTCAGCAGGCTGACCATCGAGGACGGGGATCTGGATGCTGTCACCTTTGATTTTGACGGCCTGAACGGCATCCGCCTGCCCCTGATCGGCAGCTATCAGCCCCGGAACGCCGCCACGGCCATTACGGCCCTGCGGGTGCTGCGCAGCCGGGGCTGGAACATCCCGGACAGTGCCATCCGTGCCGGTCTGGAACAGGTGCGCTGGCCGGGCCGGTTCGAGCTGCTGCGGCATTCGCCCGTCTTTTTGCTGGATGGCAGCCACAACGCCCACGGAATGCGGGCCACCGTGCAGAGCCTGCGGGACCGCTTTCCGGGGCAGAAGTTCGTGTTCCTGCTCAGCATCATGGCGGACAAGGATGTGGACGAGATGCTGGCACTGCTCCTGCCGCTGGCCGGGCAGTTCGTCACCGTAGCGGCCCATACCCCCCGCGCCATGCCCGCTGAGACGCTGGCCGAACAGATCCGCGCCCGGGGCGGCAGGGCCGAGCCTGCTCCCACCATTGAAGCCGGTGTGGCCCGGGCGGTTGCCCTTGGGGGCACCGGCCCCGTGTGCGCGCTGGGCACGCTCTACTTCTCCGGCGATGTGCGGGAAGCGTTTGCAAAATTGAACCAGTAAAGAAGAGGGGCTGCGGCACACGGAAAAACCGGTGCAGCAGCCCCCTTTTTGCGGACTGGCTTACAAAAAAATGCCCCGCTGTTTTGTGATGCACAGAACAGCGGGGCAATATCATTTATGGGGCGGGAATGTGCTCAGGAGATGCGCTTCGGCTCAGGCCTTGCCTGCGCAGCCGAACAGCTCGATCTTCTCCTTGCACTTGTCAACGATGGCCTGAGCGCCGGGAGCCAGCAGCTTGCGGGGGTCGAAGCCCTTGCCCTGCTGATCCTTGCCAGCCTCGATGTACTTGCGGGTGGCCTCAGCAAAGACCAGCTGGCACTCGGTGTTGATGTTGATCTTGGAAACGCCCAGGCTGATGGCCTTCTGGATCATCTCGTCGGGGATGCCGGTGCCGCCGTGCAGGACCAGAGGAATGTTGTTGGTAGCCTTGTGGATGCGGTCCAGAGCCTCAAAGTCCAGGCCCTTCCAGTTGGCGGGGTAAACGCCGTGGATGTTGCCGATGCCGGCAGCCAGGAAGTCGATGCCCAGATCGGTGATCTTTGCGCACTCAGCGGGGTCTGCGATCTCGCCAGCGCCCACAACGCCGTCCTCAACGCCGCCGATGGAGCCGACCTCGGCTTCGATGCTCAGGCCCTTGGAGTGTGCCAGAGCGACCAGCTCCTTGGTCTTTTCCACGTTCTCCTCAATGGAGTAGTGGCTGCCGTCGAACATGATGGAGGAGAAGCCGGCCTCAACGCAGGCCTTGCAGCCCTCGTAGGTGCCGTGGTCCAGGTGCAGGGCAACGGGAACGGTGATGCCCATGGTCTCCACCATGGAGCTGACCATGGCGGCAACGGTCTTGAAGCCGGTCATGTATTTGCCTGCGCCCTCAGAGACACCCAGGATAACGGGGCTCTTCATTTCCTCGCAGGCGGTCAGGACTGCCTTGGTCCACTCCAGATTGTTGATGTTGAACTGGGGCACACCGTAGTGGCCATCGCGTGCCTTGATCAGCATTTCGGTTGCATTTACCAACATTATTCATTACCTCCGCAAAATCATTTTGGGGTGAAAAAGCCGTTTTGGATACAAGATTGCGCATCCTTTAACGAACCTAAGGGTAGTATACCCCAATTACAGGATAAAATCAAGGCGGTTCCCGCGGCGTTTTCAACACAAATTCACATTGGGCATTTTGATGTTGGAGATTCTGGCAAAAACCACTGGATCTCCCTTCAAAAAATTGTCATAATTCCGACTTGAATTTTACAAAAAGTACGGCGGGAAGTTTGCGTGTCGAACCTGGAAGGTTGAAAACTCGGTGGAAACTGTGGAATTCCACCCGGAAAGTGGGCGTACAAACTTGATTTTTGAACATTTTCCACCGTGTTTTTAACATGTGGAAAAATTGGAGCCGAATTACCGATTGTATAGGCTGCTGAATGTGGAAAACTTTTGCCTTCGGCAAACATTGCGAAGAATGCCGGGGTATGCTATACTTTAGAATGTATCAGTGTCAAAATATAGTAAAACTGAAACAGAACGAAACCATGGCGCGGCTCAAACGGCCCGCCTTGCCATAGAATGGAAGGAGAACACATCAATGGACGAACAGAAAATGCCGCGCCGCCCCCGCCGCAGCAGCACGGAGGAGCAGCCCAAGAATGAGAGCCTGGTCTACGGCAAAAACCCCGTGACCGAGCTGCTCAAGAGCGGTTCCGGCGTGGATACCGTGCTGATCGCGGAGGGCATGGCCCCCGCTGTGGCAGCTTACTATACCGCCATGGCCAAGGAGGCCGGGGCCACGGTCAAGCGGGTGCACCCCAACAAGCTGCGCCTGATGACCGGCACCGAGAGCCATCAGGGCGTGGCCGCCTTTGCCAGCGAGATCGAATATGTGACCGTGGAGGACCTGCTGAACGTTGCCAGAGAGAAGGGGGAGCCCCCTTTCCTGGTGCTGAGTGACGGCATCGAGGACCCCCACAATCTGGGCGCGGTGATGCGCTCTGCTCTGCTGTGCGGAGCCCACGGCATCGTCATCCCCAAGCGGGGCGGCGCGTCCGTGACCCCCACCGTTATCAAGTCCAGTGCCGGTGCGGCCGAGCGCCTGCCTGTGGCCCGCGTGGCCAACATCGGCGAGACCATCCGCCGCCTGAAGGATCAGGGGGTGTTCGTCTACTGTGCTGATATGGACGGTGTGCCCCTGCGCAAGAACAACCTGACCGGCCCCATCGCACTGGTGCTGGGCAGCGAGGGCAGTGGTGTATCCCAGCTGGTGAAAAAGCTCTGCGATGGTGTGGTGCGGCTGGATATGACTGCTCAGGGTACCGGTGTGGACAGCTTCAATGTCTCGGTGGCAGCTGGCATCATCCTGTACGAGATCCAGAGCCAGCGCGCCGCAGAGTAAGAAACAGCGGCCAGACCGCCGTGACCAGAACAGGGAGGGACTAGGATGCCAAAGGATGATAAGCGCAAAGAGCTGACACAGGAAGAAATCGATGCGCAGAACGAGAAGTTCCGCACGTTTTTCAGCACCAGCGTGGCACAGGTGCCCGAAGAGATGAAGCGCCGCGATGAGGAAAAGGAGAATACCGGCAGCCTGCTGGGCAAGCTCTTTCACCGCGAAAAGGACAAAGAGGAGCCTGCCGCCGCCCCGGCCGTGCAGAATGAGCTGCCGCCCACGGGTGAGATCGTGCTGGGCCATGAGGAAGAAGCCGAGGCCGGCCTGGAGCTGGCATTGGAGCCCGGAGAGCTGGAGGAGGCAGAGCCTGTGGCTCTGCCCACCGCGCCGGAAGCCCCCGCAGCGCCGAAGCCGGAACCCCGGCCCGCACCCCAGCCCGAGAAAAAGCCGGAGCCGCCCCGCCGCCAGGAACCTCTGACCCCGCAGGAGCAGCAGGAGGATGCAGAGATGGCCGAACTCAAGGCCATGCTCTATGGCACCCCCAAGCCTGCCCCGGTGGAGGAGGTGCAGGATGCCCCCGAAGAGGTGCTGGCCGTGGAGCCGGAAGCTCCCGCAGCGCCTGAGGGCCCGGCCATCCCCATGGTGTTTGCCGAGGATCAGTCGGTAAAGCAGGCGAAGTCTGCCCCGGAAGCCGCGCCAGAGGTTGAGCCGGAACCGGAAAAGGCTTTCCAGTTCTTTGGCAAGGGCGCGGACGAGAACGAGCCGCAGGCCCCTACCCGCACCGAGGCCCCCAGCAAGGACGACAGCATGAGCCTGCCGCTGATGGGGCTGGAAGAGGACGAAGCACCCGCCCGGCCTGCCGCCCCGGCAGAGGAGGCCCCGGCCCAGCCCGCTGGGGAAGCGGCCCCTGCCGCGCCGGAGGCTGAGGAGAAGCCTGAAGAGGAAGCCGAGCCGGAAACGCCCGAGCAGGTGGGGGAGAAGCTCCGCCGGATGGGCGCGGAGCTGACGCTGCGGTGTGTGCTGGAGGGCATCCTAGCCGTGGTACTGCTCCACTTTGGCCTTGTTGCCGAGGGGCTGCTGGCCCCTGTGGCCTCCCTTGACCCCGTGATCGCCCCGGCGGCGTTCTATGCCGCCAACCTGCTCTTTCTGGCCGGTGCGCTGGCTGTGGGCTGGCCTGTTCTGCGGGATGGTCTGCAGGGCCTCAAGGGCCGCCCCAGTGCAGACACCATGCCGGCGCTGGCCGCCTGCGGTGCGCTGGTGCAGGCTGCGGTCGCCCTGCTCAACGCCCAGAGCTATCAGAACTCCAGCTGGACGCTGCTTTCCGGCGTGGCCGCACTGGGCCTGTTCCTGGCCCTGCTGGGCAGCCGTGTCCTGCTGACTGCCGTCAGAAACGGCTATGACCTAGCCGCCCGATCCCCTGAGGGGCTGCAGGGCGCGTTCCGTGTCCGGGATAAGGACCTGATCCGGGTGCTGGCCCGGAGCCTGGATCAGAAAGACCCCTGGGTGCTGCTCAGCCGCCCTGTCCAGTGGGACGAAGCACTGGTGGAGCAGAGCTTCGGGGAGCGCGCCAGTGAGCGCCGCGCCCGCAAGACAGCCCTGATCCTGCTGGGTGCCGCTGTGCTCAGCGGGCTGGTGTTCCTGCTGTTTGGCGGCGGGCCCAACGGCATGGCCGCAGCCCTGACCTCCATGCTCTGCATGGGGGCACCGCTGTCCTCCACTCTGGTTGCGGGCATCGCGTCTCTGCGCCTGCAAAAGACCGCCGCCGCCGCCGGTGCCGTGGTGCCCGGCTGGGCTGCCATTGAGGAACTGGGCGGCGTGGATACTGTGCAGGTGGATGCCGACGAGCTCTTTACCGCCGACAGTGTGAACCTGGAGGACATCCGCATCTTCAAGGGCGGCCGCATCGACCGTGCCATCCTCTATGCGGCCAGCATCCTCAACCACAGCTGCGAGACCCTGCGGGGGCTGTTCCGCCAGATCATCGAGGACCGCACCGAGATCCTGTACCCTGTGAAGGACTTGGAGGTCCACCACGGTCTTGGCTTTGCCGCTTGGTGCGATAACAACCGGGTGCTCATCGGCAACCGGCTGTACATGGAGCGGGAGGGCGTGCCCCTGCCTGAGCAGGAGTACGAGGATGAGCACTCCCAAAACGGCGCGCTGCAGATCCTGTATCTGGCTGTTTCCGGAAGCCTGCACGCTATGTTCGTGCTCCACTATGTGGGCGGCCGCAACGCCGCCCGCGGTCTGGAGGTGCTGCAGCGGGAGAACATCCGCCTGCTGGTCACCTGTGAGGACCCCAGCCTGACGGCCCGCCACATCACTGAGGCTTACCATCTGCCCGAGGGAATGATCACCCTGCTGGATCAGGAGCAGTGCAGCGCGCTGACCCCTGCTCAGCCGGACGAGACGGCCCGCTGCTGTATGCTGCATGATAAGGGCTTTGCCAGCCTGATCGGCGGCCTGCGCGCGGCAGAAAAGGCCCAGAACGCCGAGACGAGCGCCACCACGGTGCAGATGGTCTCGGTCTGGTTCTCGGTGGTCATCGGTGTTCTGCTGACCTACGCGGGCAGCATCGGCACCCTGTCGGTGGCAGCTGTCCTGATGTATCAGGCGGCATGGAGCGCTTTGAGCATTGCGGTCTGCGCCCTGAAACAGCACAACTGAAAATAATTCATAAAATGAAATCGTACAAAAAGAAGCGGCTGTCGTGTCAGCCGCTTCTTTTTGTTGCAATTGCGGACAAAGTGTGTCATACTTCTACCCAGAGTTTACGGAAAGAGAGGGGAGCCCGCTATGTCATACCGTGCCGCGATCTGTGATGACAGCACGACCGATGCTGAATTTGTGGGGAGCATTCTGCACCAGTGGGCCGCAGAGCGTGGCATTGAGGTGGAGAGTGAGCGCTTTGCCTCGGCGGATGCCTTTCTTTTTCGCTACGCAGAGGACAAAAGCTTTGACCTATTACTTCTGGACGTGGAAATGCCGGGCACGGACGGTGTGACGCTGGCCAAAACGGTGCGGCAGGAGAATGAAGCCGTGCAGATCGTGTTCATCACCGGCTACTCCGATTACATTGCCGAGGGCTATGACGTGGCCGCCCTCCACTACCTGGTGAAGCCGGTCAGCCGCGAAAAGCTCTTTGCTGTTCTCGACCGTGCCTGGGAAAAGCACCGCCGCAACGCCCGGTGCCTGAACCTGGAGCTTTCCGGCGAGCTGGTGCGCCTGCCGCTGTATGAGGTGCGGTATCTGGACGTGCACCAGAATTACGTCACGGTTCATGCCAGGCAGGATTACACCGTCAAGCGGACGCTTGGTGAGTTCGAGGCCCAGCTGGACGAAGGCTTCCTCCGGGTGGGGCGGGGGATGATCTTGAACCTGAAACAGATCCGCCGTGTGACCAAAAAGGAAGTCGTGCTGGCCGATGGTACCGCCCTCCCATTGCCCCGGGGTGCCTATGAGCCCCTGAACCGGGCAATCATTGAGAGGACTTAATGATGAAACTTAAATTCTTTTCAAAGCTCCTCGATAAACGCATCGCCGCTTACCAGCGGGAGCTCATCGAGACCCACTACAAAGAGGTGGACAACATGTACCGCCAGATGCGGGGATGGCGGCACGATTACCGGGGACACATCCAGACCATGAAGGTGCTGGCGGCACAGGGGGATCTGGACGGCATCAAAGCCTACCTGGATGCATTGGATACCGACCTGAACACTGTTGATCTGGCTGTAAAAACCGGCAACGCCATGGCTGATGCCATCATCAACAGCAAGATCTCCCTTGCCAAGAGCCGAAATATCCCGGTGCAGATCGATGCCCATATCCCGGTCAAACTGAAAATGAGTGAGCTTGACCTCTGCTGCATCCTGGGCAACCTTTTTGATAACGCCATGGATGCCAGTGCGGAGCTGCCCGAGGAGGAGCGGCTCATCCGGGTATATATGGATATGAAGGGCACACAGCTCTATATCTCCTTCACCAATTTCACGGCAACTAAAAAGCAGAAAAAGCTTGCGGGCCGTTTTGTCACCACCAAGGGCGAGGGCCACGGCTTCGGGCTGGTGCGCATTGATGCCATCGTGGAAAAGCTGGATGGCTACCTCAGCCGCAACAGCGAGGATGGGGCATTCACGACGGAGATATTGATTCCACAGGTTTAGCAATTCATCCCCCAAATCAGGCGTTTCGTCCCCGGAATGTGTCGGGGGCGATTTTTTGTGTTAGGATCATTGCCAGACAAGTGAAAGGGGATTCCAAAATGGGAAAGAACGAGAAAACCAAAAAGCCAAAGCCCAAATACAATGTCTGGCAGAACACTGCCTACATGCTCTCGGTGGCCTGGGACACCCGACGGAGCGTGCCGCTGCTGGTGGTGCTGCTGGCCGTCTGCACGGCAGGCAAGACCACTGCCGAAATGCTCATCAGCCCGGCGGTGCTGGGCAAACTGGAAAGCGGCGCGCCGCTGGGCCAGCTGCTGGGTGCCATCGGCGGGTTCACCATCCTGCTGTTTGCCCTGACCGCGCTGTGCTACTACATCGACCACCTCACCATGTTTGGCCGGTGCGGCGTGCGGCTGGAGCTGCTGAAGCGCATCAACACCAAGCGCACCCGCACGGCCTATGCCAACCTGCTGGATGAAGCCTTCCGTCTGATGTATCAGAAGGGCCACGATGCCTGTATGAACAACCGTGCTTCCGGCGAGGCTTTTTGGAAAAGTTGGACGGATATCATGACAAATCTCATCGGCTTCGGGGTGTATCTGGCTCTGCTGTCCGGGCTGAACCCCTGGCTCTGTGTCCTGACGGCCCTGACCGCTGTGGTGAGCTATTTTTCCACCAGGAATATCAACGAGTGGGGCTACCGCCACCGGGAGGAGGGGGCAAAGATCACCCGGAGCCTGCATTACCTGCGCAACACCGCCGAGGGACGCGAGTTCGGCAAGGATATCCGCATCTTCGGCCTGCGGCAGTGGCTCACTGACCTGTACGATTCTGCTTTGCGGCTTAACTATGCCTTTCTCGAAAAGCGGGAGCGCGCCTACCTGACCGCCAACCTCATCGACCTGGCCCTGCTGCTGGTGCGCAACGGTGCGGCCTATGCTTATCTGCTCTGGCTCACCGTGACCAGGGGCCTGCCGGTGTCGGAATTCCTGCTCTACTTCGGTGCGGCCTCCGGCTTTGCCCAGTGGGTCACAGGCCTGATGGAGCAGTTTGCCCTCCTGCGCAAGCAGAGCCTGGACATCTCCACCATCCGGGAGTTCCTCGAGCTGCCGGAACCCTTCCGGTTTGAGGAGGGCATCCCGCTGGAAAAGCGGCTGGATATGCCCTATGAGCTGCAGCTGGAGGATGTGAGCTACCGCTACCCCGGTGCGGAGAAAAACACCATCGCCCACATGAGCCTGACACTGCACCCCGGCGAGAACCTGGCCATCGTGGGCTTGAATGGCGCTGGCAAGACGACACTGGTCAAGCTGATCTGCGGCTTCCTTGACCCCACCGGGGGGCGTGTTCTGCTGAACGGGCAGGATATCCGGCAGTATAACCGCCGGGATTACTACAAGCTGTTTGAAGCGGTCTTTCAGGATTTCAGCGTGCTCTCCTGCACGGTGGCCGAGAATGTGGCCCAGGCCATGGACGGCATCGACGAGGAAAAGGTGCGGTACTGTCTTGACCAGGCAGGGCTGACGGAAAAAATCACATCCCTCCCGGCGGGGATCAAGACCCATGTGGGCCGGGATGTCTATCTGGACGGCGTGGAGTTCTCCGGCGGCCAGACCCAGCGCCTGATGCTGGCCCGGGCCTTGTATAAAGACGCGCCTATTCTTGTGCTGGATGAGCCCACTGCCGCCCTTGACCCCATCGCCGAGGATGATATCTACCAGAAGTACAACGAGATGACCCGGGGCCGCACCAGCCTGTTCATCAGCCACCGGCTGGCCTCCACCCGTTTCTGTGACCGCATTCTCTTCCTTGAAAACGGCCGTGTGGCCGAGGAGGGGACCCACGACCAGCTGATGGCCCAAAACGGCGGCTATGCCAAGCTGTTTGCGGTGCAGAGCAAATATTACAAGGAGGGCAAGGCCGTATGAACGAAGAAAAAATGACCCTGAAGGAAAGCGTCCGGCTGACCCTGCGGGCCTGGTGCTTTTACTGGAAAAATACGCCCCGCTTTGTGCTGTCCACCGTGCTGTGGGCACTGGCGGATGCCGTCAGCCCCTATGCCGTGGTCTGGTTCTCGGCCCGGCTGGTGGCTGAGCTGTCGGACGCGCGGGACCCGCAGGCCCTTGCCGTGGATGTGGCGTGGGTGCTGGGCGTGACCGCTCTGCTCACGCTGGTGCGGTCGGTCCTGCTCCACTGGAAGAGCGTGGAGCGGGAACAGCTGAACTGGCAGCTGGGCCATGACTGCTTTATGGAAAAGCAGATGTCCATGGATTATGCCGACGAGGACAGCCAGCAGGTCTACGACCTCTACAATTTCATCCAGCAGAGCGAAAGCTTCTGCAGCGGCGGCAATCCTAACGCTGTGGCGCTGCTGGACAGTGTATCCGCGGCGGTATTCCGTATTCTGGGCGGCGCGGTGCTGTCGGTGGGGCTGTTCACGGCCAGGGTGCCCGCCGGCCCGCTGACAGTCCTCAACAGCCCGCTCTGTGTTCCGGCAGTGCTGGTGCTGATCCTGGCCGTGGCGTGGCTCTCGCCGGTGTGCGCTTCCAGCGCGGGCATCAGCAGCCCGGATATCGAGGAGGAGGGCCGCTGGGGCAACCGGCTCTGGGCCTTCCTCATGGGGGTATGTCGGGATGACAAAAAGGCGCTGGATGTGCGGATGTACGACCAGTTCGAGTTTTTGAAAGATCACGCCGCCGTCTCCATGCCTGCCTTTGAGCGGGCCCGCAAGGGGAAATTCGGCATCCTGAATGCCACGGGCAACGCCGTTTCGGCTCTGCTCATGGGTCTTGCCTACCTCTTTGTATGCCTGAAGGCCTACGGCGGGGCCTTTGGTCTGGGCGCTGTGACCCAGTATGTGGGCGCAGCCACCAACTTTTTTGTGGGCATCGGCGGGCTGTTCACCGCCGTGGGCGACTGCAGATTCAACGCCCCCTACCTGAAAACGCTCTATGACTATCTTGACCTGCCCAACAAGATGTACAAGGGCAGCCTGACCACCGAAAAGCGGAGCGACCGCCAGTATACCGTGGAGTTCCTGGATGTCTCGTTCCGGTACCCCGGCAGCGAGCAATATGCCCTGCGCCACCTGAGCATGACCTTCAAGGTGGGGGAGCGGCTGGCCGTGGTGGGCATGAACGGCAGCGGCAAGACCACCTTCATCAAGCTGCTCTGCCGCCTATACGACCCCACCGAGGGTGTCATCCTGCTCAACGGCATCGACATCCGTAAGTACCGCTACGATGAGTACATGGATATCTTCTCGGTGGTGTTCCAGGATTTCAAGCTGTTCGCCCTGCCGCTGGGCCAGAATGTTGCCACGGCCCAGCATTATGATGTCGCCCGTGCCGCCGACTGCCTGCAAAAAGCGGGCTTTTCCGACCGGTTGGCCCGGATGCCCAAGGGGCTGGACACCTGCCTTTATAAAGATTTGGACGAGGATGGCGTGACCATCTCGGGCGGCGAGGCCCAGAAGATCGCCATTGCCCGGGCCCTGTACAAGGATGCACCTTTCATCGTGCTGGATGAGCCTACCGCCGCCCTGGACCCGGTGGCTGAAGCGGAGATCTACGCAAAGTTCAACGAGATCGCGGGCGATAAGACTGCAATTTATATCAGCCACCGGCTGTCCTCCTGCAAGTTCTGTGATGAGATCGCCGTGTTCGACCACGGCGAGGTCGTCCAGCAGGGCACCCATGAGGAACTGCTGGGGGAGCCGGATGGAAAGTATTACGAACTGTGGAACGCCCAGGCACAGTATTACACCGAAGAAAGCGCGTGAACCTGGCCTCCCTATCAGGGGAGCTGTCACCGGAGGTGACTGAGCGCTTTTTGGCCCTGATGTTCTGCACAAAAAAATCGGAAAAAACTGGAATTCCCGACGAAATCGGGTGCGAAAGCACAGCACTTTGGGCGAAAAACTTGACCCACAATGGCCGGACGTGTAAAATAAATCAATAGTGAGAAAAATCATGGACGCGAAATTTTTCCATGTGTGCGGCATTCCTTTGATCCCATGGGATGAAACAAGGAGGGAAGTTCGACCCAATGAAATGGAAATTCCAAACCGCGGGGCGGCTTCTGGCCCTGCTGGCTCTGAGCGGGGCCCTGCTGGCTGCCCCTTTGCCCGCGCAGGCCGCGCCCGGTGTGCTGACAGGCCTGACCGGAACCGGCTCCAAGCTGGAACTGGAGCTGACCGAGATGGAGCTGGAGATCACCGATGATGACCCCCGCCCCAAGGGCTACCTGTACACCAGCGGCCAGAGCGATTATTACTTCATCGTCTGGATGAGCAGCAACTCCAATGTTGCCACGGTGGATGGCGACGGCAAGGTGACGGGCCGCAATGCGGGCACTGCCATCATCACCGCCATCTCCGACCACGGCGAACGTGCCGCCTGCAAGGTGACCGTGACCCGCAAAAATGAAGAAGCAGCCAGAAAAAAGCCCACGCTGGATACCACCAGCCTGAGCCTTGTGCTGCAGTACAATGACCTGCACCCCACCCATCAGCTCCGGTTGACCAACAGCGACCACTCCTTCCTCTATGTCTACCAGTGGATGAGCAGCAACCCTGAGGTTGCCACAGTCAGCGACAAGGGGCTTGTCACGGCTCAGGCGGCGGGCACCACCACCATCACGGCAATGGTCTCCAACGGCCAGGCTCTGCGGTGCAGCGTCACGGTGACTTCGGATATCGGCAAGGTGACCCTGAACAAGAGTGACCTGCTGCTCCGTACCGTGGGCACCCAGGAACGTCTGACGGCCACCGTTGCGGTGGAAGGCGGCGGCAGTGTGCCCATTACATGGGTCAGCAGCAACCCCGGTGTCGTTACCGTGGATGCGGATGGCGTGGTGACCGCCATTGCCGATGGAGAAGCCAAGGTCACGGCCCTTTCGCCTGCCGGACGCTTTGACGTGTGCAGCGTTGTGGTGGGTATGGCGGCGGAGAAGTACGAATCTGAAGCCGACCTTGCCGACGAGCTCAAGCTCCCTGACCCCTACGTTGCCGTAAGGCTGAATAAACTGGCATAAAGAAAAAGTACCCGCCCATGGCTGTTTTAGACGGCTATGGGCGGTTTTTGCGTGTATGGAAACGGATGCGCTGGGAAAAACTTGCCGAAGAGGAATTTTTTGCAAAAAATATTTTGCGTTGCGTGTTGCGGTGTACCTGACACATCCGGCTGCCTCCGGCAGGTGAAAAAGGACAAAATGGCCCGAACGTTGTTTAAGACAGGGGGCGGATGCCCCACGGAGTGGCAAAATCTCTGCAAAAAAGGCGGCTGTCCGGCTTGAATGACACATTTAACAAAAATTTTACGTGAAGTGATTGAATTTGCAACTCTTGACAGAAGGCGGGACAAACCATTATCCTTTTATCAGAGGAAAGTATTTTATGTCGCCAGACGTTGGAATGCCTGGTGTACAAGTGTGTGTCAGGAGGGAAAGAATATGTCCAACTACCGGAACCGAATCGGGGAAGCCATTGCCTTTGCCCGGAACGTGGCGGGCAGATCCCAGCAGGAGCTTGCGGATATGCTGGGGCGGGACAAGCGCACCATTCAGAAATGGGAGCGGGGCGAGATCCGCATTGCGCTGGAGGATTTTCTGGATGTATTCGATACTCTGCACCTGCCGGTGGGGCCCTATGAAATGTGGATCCTGCATCCGGAACTCTTTCCGCGCGGCATGGAGGAGATCAAGGGCTTCAGCACCGAAAAGAAGCGGAGGACACTGGCGGATTATTATCTGCATCAGGCTGCACCGCTGGAGATCGAGCAGGAGTATTACATCCTGTTCGGCGACCACGGCAGCAACAGCTGCGGCATCCGGCAGGAGCTGCTGGCCAACCTGCAGACTCCGCTCCGTGACCGCAAACGGATCGTGAACCAGATCATCGACAACTACTATGAGGCCCGGGCCATCGGACATCTGACCGACCCGGAGGGCCAGCAGCCAGTGATGCCCATTCTGGAAGCCTGCTACGATGCCAGTGCACGGAGCGTGAAAGCCAACGAGAACCGGTACAGCATCGGCAGCATCGAGAACTATCTGGACGATGCGGAGAAACCGGCAGAAGGGTGAACCGAACAGCAGACGGCCATGTGCAGCCGCCTGCTGTTTTTGCGTTCGGCTGCCTGCGGGAAAATATTGTGAAATTTGCGGATTCCTGCTATACTTATCCTATTGATGAAAAAGAAGGGTGAGATAAATGGCATACAACATGGGCGGTCGGCGCTTCCGGCCGGTGGGCAGCGGAAAAAAGCGGACTGCGCCGCAGTACGGGCCGGTGGGCACAGGCTGCCCGTTTGTGGAGGAGGCCGTGGCGCGGCTGTACCGGGAGCAGAACGAGGAACATTTCTGGAGCCTGATGAACGCCCTGAACTATGCGCTGGAGTTGCAGACCAAGGTGCTGGTTCCGCTGGATGCGGCGGTGGACCCCCAGAGCGGGGCCGCCCCCTGGGCACACCTGCCCATCCCGGAGGAGCGGGCCGAGGGCCTGCCGCCCTGGCTGCTCCACACCCGGAAGGAGCGGAACTATCTGCCGCTGTTCACCTCGGTAAAGAACGCCGAGGCGGAAAAGGCCAGCGCCACCCGCCCCATGGTGGAGCGCAGCCTGCGCAGCGCCATGGAGTATGCGCTGGAAACGGACGGCATCGATGGTGTGGTGCTGGACCCGTGGACAAGCTCTGCCACGCTGGATGTCTCCCTGCTCAGCGGGCTGCTGAGATCGGAGCGGGGAAGCGACAACCCCGGCGCTCAGGAGCTGGAAGCCGGGCACGCCGCCGCCCGGGCCGGGGATTGGCAGGAAGCGGCGGCCCGATACACTGCCGCTGCCGAGGCTGGCAGCGCCGAGGCGCTTTCTGCTCTGGGGGACTGCCTGTATTATGGCCGGGGTACCCGGAAGAATAAGACCCAGGCCCGGCGGATGTGGAAAAAGGCTGCGCAGGCCGGGGAGGTGCAGGCCATGATCGCCCTGGGGGATGACTGTGCCGCATCGGGCGGGGAGATGGCGGAGACCTTGCAATACTACCGCCGCGCCCAGAGCGCTGCCCGGGAGGTGCCGGACATCGCCTACACCCCGCAGGTCTGCCTGCGCCTTGCCCAGTACGAGACCCAGTACCTCTCCCGCAAAAAGGCGCTGCTGCAGGTGGCGGAGGCCGTGCAGGGGTTTCGGATCCTGCAGGCCGAGGGCGAAACGGATGCTGCCGACTGGCTGCGGGAGGCTGAACTGCTGACCGATCAGCTGCTGGCCGACGATAAAAACGCCTGAAACACAGTTTCTTTACATTTGTTCTAAGAAATCGTCATAGGAAACCGGTAAGATATTCAAGGAAATATTCTGCGCCGAAGAAAAGAGGACAAGCACTATGAGCAAAGTGATCGGAATCGACCTTGGTACCACCAACTCCTGTGTGGCGGTGGTGGAGGGCGGCAAGCCTGTGGTCATTACCAACGCCGAAGGCGAGCGCACCACCCCCAGCGTGGTGGCCTTTACCAAGGACGGCGAGCGTCTGGTGGGCGGCGCGGCAAAGCGCCAGATCGCCACAAACTCAGGCCGCACGGTGTCCAGCATCAAGCGGTACATGGGTTCTGATCACCGGGTGCATATCGATGGCAGAGACCTGACCCCACAGGAGATCAGCGCCATGATCCTGACCAAGATCCGCCGCGATGCCGAGAGCTATCTGGGCGAACCGGTGACCGAGGCCGTCATCACGGTGCCTGCCTATTTTGACGACAGCCAACGCAAGGCCACTCAGGACGCGGGCCGCATTGCGGGCCTGAATGTTCTGCGCATCATCAACGAGCCCACCGCCGCCGCGGTGGCCTATGGCCTGGACAACGAAGCTCCCCAGAAGATCCTGGTCTACGATCTGGGCGGCGGCACCTTTGATGTTTCGATCATCGAGATCGAGGACGGCACCTTTACGGTGCTGGCCACCGGCGGCGATACCCATCTGGGCGGCGATGACTTTGACGAGCGCATCGTTGAGTGGGCTGTGGCGGAGTTCCGCAGGTCTGACCGCATCGATCTGACCAAGGACCCCGCCGCCATGGGCCGCCTGAAGGAGGAAGCGGAAAAGGCCAAGAAGGAGCTTTCCAGTGCGCTTTCCGCCCAGCTGAACCTGCCGTTTATCGCGGTGGGCAAGGATGGCCCCCACCATCTGGATCTGAGCCTGGGCCGCCCCCAGTTTGAGATGATGACCGGTGACCTGCTGGCCCGCACCGTTCAGCCGGTGCAGAACGCCCTGCGGGATGCCGGGATTTCCGCCAGCCAGCTGGGCAAAGTCCTGCTGGTGGGCGGCAGCACCCGGATGCCCGCTGTGGAGCGGCAGGTCCGGGAGCTGCTGGGCTGTGAGCCCAGCCATACCCTGAATCCCGATGAATGCGTGGCCATGGGTGCCGCCGTGCAGGGCGGCCTGCTGCAGGGCGGCGGAAAGCTGGCCGGTGCCACCGGTGCGGCCGCGCAGGGCCTTGTGCTGATGGATGTCACCCCACTGACGCTGTCCATTGAAACGCTGGGCGGCGTGGCCACCCCCCTCATCACCCGCAACAGTATGATCCCCACCCGCAAGAGCCAGATCTTTACCACGGCCCGCCCCATGCAGACCAGCGTGGAGATCAATGTGCTGCAGGGCGAGCGCCACTTTGCCCGCGACAACAAGAGCCTGGGCAAATTCAAGCTCACCGGTATCCGCTCCGGCTTCTCCTCCAAGCCCCAGATCGAGGTCACCTTTGACATTGATGTGAACGGCGTGGTCAAGGTGTCCGCAAAGGATCTGGGCACCGGCCGGGAGCAGAACATCACCATCACCGGCAGCACCAATCTTTCTGAGAACGAGATCCAGCGCGCCATGGCCGATGCCGCCGCCTACGAGGAGGAGGATACCCGCCGCAGGGAGCGGTTGGAACTCCACAATCAGGCCGAGATGCTGGCTTACAAGGTGGATGAAGCCCTCTCCAAGTGCAAAAAGGAACTGGACAAGGACGAGAAGAACCGAGTCAAGAACGACCTTGCCAGCCTGCGCCGCTGCCTGCGCAAGGATAAGCCCGAAAAGATGAACGAGACCGAGGAAGCAAATCTCCGTCAGGCAAAATCCCAGCTGGAAGCCAGTGCCAACCACCTGATGGTGCTGTACAGCACGGAGCAGGATGCCGGCCGGCAGTAAGCGGGCAATTCCCTACTGAAAAACTTCGTTGAAAGGGTTGACAAACCCGGAAGAGTGGGGTATTATGTATGCAATATCACAAAAATGGCTGTGAAGAGAAGAGTAGGTTTTCGCATTGATCCTTCCAGAGAGCCCGGGCGGTGGAAAAGGGCAGGAAACAGGGAACTGAAAATGGTCTCGGAGCTGCGGGGGCGAAGTGCAAGAGTGCTAAGCCTGCGACGGGAGCGCCCGTTACAGCGTCCGGTTGTCGCGTTGCAAAACGCCGCAGCAGTGAGGCTGTCTCTGTGAGGGGACAGTAAACCAAGGTGGTACCACGGAAGTTTTACGCTTTCGTCCTTGTGGGTGTATGCCCGCTGAGGACGGAAGCGTTTTTTATTTTGCTTCCGGTGCAAAGGGTGCGGATTGTGCCGCACCGCACAAAAACATTTTTGTAAAAGTAGAGAGGGAAAACAAAATGTCTAAGATCACTCGTCGTAATTTTCTGAAAGTTTCCGGCGTGGCCGCTGCTGCCGCTGCCCTGACCGCCTGCGGCGGCTCTTCCTCCACCGCAAGCTCCGCCGCTTCCGGCGCTGCATCCTCTGAGGCTGCCTCCACCGCTGCCAAGCTGGACAAGATCAAGGTCGCTGTTCCCAACGACACCACCAACGAGGCCCGCGCTCTGACTCTGCTGGAGAAGAACGGCTTCTTCAAGCTGAAGGCAGATGCAGGCCTGACCGCCACCAAGAATGACATCGAGGAGAACCCCCTGAACGTCAATGTGGACGAGGTCGAGGCTGCTCAGGTGCCCAACGTCCTGCAGGATGAGGACTACGCTGTCATCAACTCCAACTACGCCATCTCCGCCGGTCTGGACCCCATGACCGACGCTCTGGCCATGGAGGATGGCACCTCTGCCTACGTCAACGTTCTGGTCTGCAAGGAAGGCAATGAGGAGGAGCCCAAGATCAAGGCTCTGGTCGCTGCCCTGCAGAGCCAGCAGGTCAAGGACTTTATGACCGAGAGCTACGGCGGCGCTGTGGTCTCCGTTGTGGAGGACCCCACCGACGGCTATGATCCTTCCATCGATTACGACGCACTGAACGGTGAGACTGTCAGCTGCGCTGCCACCCCCGCTCCCCATTGCGAGATCCTGGAGGTCTGCAAGCAGATCCTGGCCGACAAGGGCATTACGCTGGACATCCAGGAGTACGATGACTATGTGATCCCCAACACCATCGTTGAGGATGGCCAGTGCGACACCAACTACTTCCAGCATCAGCCCTACCTGGACAACTTCAATGAGGAGAAGGGCACCCACCTGGTCTCCGTTGCCGGTATCCACGTTGAGCCCATGGGCATCTACGGCGGCAAGCAGAGCGACCTGAGCCCGATCGAGGGTTAAGCGAACTCCCCCAGTCACCTTGCGGTGACAGCCCCCTCGGGGAGGGGGCCTTTGCTTGACCGTTCTGTTTCAGGCTCCCTCCATGAGGGAGCTGGCAAATCCGTAAGGATTTGACTGAAGGAGTTTATTCAACAGCAAGGAGCAATTTCTGTGATCGAGATCAAACACCTTTCCAAGACCTTCCAGATGAAGGACAGCGCAGTGAATGCGCTGAAGGACATCAGCCTGACCATCCCGGATGGCTCGATTTACGGCATCATCGGCATGTCCGGCGCGGGCAAATCCACGCTGGTGCGCTGCATCAACCTACTGGAGCGCCCCACCGAGGGCAGCGTGGTCATTGACGGCGTGGAGATGGAAAAGCTCACGCCTGCCCAGCTGCGTCAGCGCCGCCGGGAGATCACGATGATCTTCCAGCAGTTCAACCTGCTGATGCAGCGCAGCTGCCTGAAGAACATCTGCTTCCCCATGGAGCTGGCAGGTGTGAAGAAAGAGGAAGCCGAAAAGCGCGCCAAGGAGCTGCTGGAAATGGTGGGCCTGCCCGATAAGGCCAACGCCTACCCGGCCCAGCTCTCCGGCGGCCAGAAGCAGCGCATTGCCATTGCCCGCGCACTGGCAACTGACCCCAAGGTCCTGCTCTGCGATGAGGCCACCAGCGCGCTGGACCCCAACACCACCCACTCCATCCTGACCCTGATCAAGGACATCAACCGGAAGCTGGGCATCACGGTGGTGGTCATCACCCATCAGATGAGCGTTGTGGAGGAGATCTGCGATCACGTTGCCATTCTGGACGGCGGCGTTGTGGTGGAACAGGGCGAGGTGAAGGAAATCTTCGCCAACCCCAAGACCGCCGCGGCAAAGCGTCTGGTGGCTCCCAACGGCGGCAGCGCAGCCCGCGACCTGTCCAGCTTTGCGCCGGACGATCATGTGGTGCGTGTGACCTTCAACGGTTCTTCCGCCGCAAAACCACTGGTGGCAAGCCTTGCCGCCGAAAAGGGTATTCTGGTGTCGGTGCTCAGCGCCGATACCCGCGACCTGAGCGGCCAGTGCTACGGCTCCATGCTGCTCAAGCTGCCCGCTGACCTGGACGAAGCAAAACAGGCTGCTGCCTATATGCGGGCACAGCCCGGCATTACGGTGGAGGAGGTGACCGGAGAATGACCATTGCAGATTATGGCTTTGCCATCTGGGAGACCTTCTATGTGACGGTGCTCTCCACCGCGTTCTCTCTGGTCATCGGCCTGCCGCTGGGTGTGCTGCTGGTGGCCGGTGATAAGGACGGCATTCTGCCCCTGCCCGGCTGGCTGATGCACCTGCTGAATATCATCATCAACATCCTGCGCAGTGTGCCTTTCCTGATCTTGATGATCTGCGTTTTTCCGCTGACCCGTATCATCGTGGGCACCACCGTAGGCACCAAGGCCACCATCGTCCCGCTGGTGGTGGCGGCCTTCCCGTTTGTGGCGCGTCTGGTGGAGACCAGCCTGCGCGAGTTGGATGAGGGTGTGGTGGAAGCCGCCCAGAGCATGGGTGCGACCCCGTTCCAGATCATCACCAAGGTAATGATCCCCGAGTGCCTGCCCGGCCTGATCTCCAGCATGACCACAGCTTTGACCACCATTCTGGGCTACTCGGCCATGTCCGGTGTCATTGGCGGCGGCGGCTTGGGCAAGATCGCCCTTTCCTACGGCTACTACCGCTACCAGACCAACATTATGATCGTCTGCGTCATCCTGCTGGTGCTGCTGGTGCAGATCTTCCAGACCGTTGGCACCTTCTGGGCCACCAGAAGCGATAAGCGGCTGAGGAAGTAACTCCTTCAGTCGCACTTCGTGCGCCAGCTCCCTCTTTGAGGGAGGTGGCAAAGCCGAAAGGCTTTGACGGAAGGAGTTCTCTCCTCATTTCGTCCCGGACGGGAAGTAAAATTCAACGTTTCAATTCCCCGCCGGAGACATGTGCTCCTGCGGGGAATTGTACTATTCGGACAAACCCAGTAAAGGAGTATGTTGCAATGAACCGTGATACCATCTGTGTGCAGGGCGGTTATACGCCCGGCAATGGCGAGCCCCGCCAGATCCCCATCATCCAGTCCACCACCTTCAAATATGCCACCAGCGAGGATATGGGCAAGCTGTTCGACCTGGAAGCCGACGGCTACTTCTACTCCCGCCTACAGAACCCCACCTGTGACCTTGTGGCCAAGAAGATCTGCGAGCTGGAGGGCGGAACCGCCGCCATGCTGACCTCCAGCGGTCAGGCAGCCAACTTCTTTGCCCTGTTCAACCTCTGCGAGGCCGGTGACCATATCGTGGCATCCAGCACCATCTACGGCGGCACCTTCAACCTCATCTCTGTCACCATGAAGAAGATGGGCATTGAGGCCACCTTTGTGGACCCGCTGTGCACCGAGGAGGAGCTGAACGCCGCCTTCCGGCCCAACACCAAGGTGGTGTTCGGCGAGACCATTGCCAACCCCGCCCTGACTGTGCTGGATATCGAGAAATTTGCCAAGGCTGCTCACGCCCACGGCGTGCCCCTGATCGTGGACAACACCTTTCCCACGCCGGTCAACTGCCGCCCCTTTGAGTGGGGCGCGGATATCGTGACTCACTCCACCACCAAGTACATGGACGGCCACGGTGCAGTGCTGGGCGGTGCTATCGTGGACGGCGGCAAGTTCGACTGGATGGCCCACGCCGAGAAGTTCCCCGGCCTGTGCACCCCGGACGACAGCTACCACGGCATCACTTACGCCGAGCGCTTCGGCAAAGAGGGTGCCTTTATCACCAAGGCAACGGCTCAGCTGATGCGGGACTTCGGCTCCATGCAGTCCCCGATGAATGCCTATATGCTGAACCTCGGCCTGGAAAGCCTGCATGTCCGGATGCAGCGCCACTGCGCCAACGGCATGGCTGTGGCAAAGTTCCTCGAAAGCCATCCCAAGGTGGCCTATGTGAATTACTGCGGCCTGGAGTCCAGCCCCTACCACGCACTGGCTGAAAAGTATCTGCCCAATGGCAGCTGCGGCGTGGTCAGCTTTGGTCTGGCCGGCGGCCGCGAAGCCGCCAGCACCTTTATGAAGGAGCTCAAGCTGGCCGCCATTGAGACCCATGTGGCCGATGCCCGCACCTGCTGCCTGAACCCGGCTTCCAGCACCCACCGCCAGATGAACGATGAACAGCTGAAAGCCGCCGGTGTGCCCGCAGAGCTGGTGCGCATGAGCTGCGGTCTGGAAAGCGCTGAGGATCTGATCGCAGATATCGCACAGGCTTTGGATAAAATTTAACGGTCTCGCCCTCTCAGTCACCTGCGGTGACAGCTCTCCCAAGGGGAGAGCCAATTGCGGCCCATGGTCAGCAGATGCTGAACCTGGGAGATGCGCTGCCTCCCCCTTTGGGGGAGGTGGCATTGCAGAGCAATGACGGAGAGGGCAATCCATCTAAAGGAGTAACCATCTATGCCCCTCATCATCCCGAAAACGCTCCCCGCCTACGATGCCCTGTACGAGGAAAACGTCTTTGTCATGCACCGGGAGCGGGCAGCGTCCCAGCATATCCGCCCGCTGGAGATCCTGATCCTGAACCTGATGCCCACCAAGATCGCCACCGAGACCCAGATCGCCCGGCTGCTGGCCAACACGCCGCTGCAGGTGCACATGACCCTGCTGCAGACGATGAGCCATGAGGCAACGCACGTTTCCGCGGCCCATCTGGAGGCCTTTTATAAGACCTTTGACGAGGTGAAGCATAACCGCTACGACGGCATGATCATCACCGGCGCTCCGGTGGAGACCATGGACTTTGAGCAGGTGGATTACTGGCCGGAGCTGTGCGAGATCATGGATTTCAGCGAGACGAACGTCTATTCCACCCTGCATGTCTGCTGGGGTGCGCAGGCGGGCCTGTACTACCACTACGGCATCCGCAAGGAGCTGCTGCCTGCCAAGATGTTCGGCGTGTTCGAGCACCGGGTCATCCGGCCCTCCAACCCGCTGGTGCGCGGCTTTGATGAGGTGTTCTATGCCCCCCACAGCCGCCACACCGCCATGAGCCGGGAGGATATTGACCACTGCAGTGCGCTGCGCATCCTTGCCGAGAGCGATGAGGCAGGGCCTTTCCTGATGAGCACCGAGAACGGCCGTCAGATCTTTGTCATCGGCCACCCGGAGTACGACAAATACACGCTGGATGCGGAGTACAAGCGGGATGTTGCCAAGGGTCTGCCTATTGCAGTGCCCAAAAACTACTACCCCAACGATGACCCCAGCCAGCCGCCGCTCTTCCGCTGGCGCGCGCACGCCCATCTGCTGTATGAAAACTGGCTGAACTACTACGTCTACCAGAACACCCCCTATGATCTGGGAGAAATGCAGCGCGTGAAGCACTCTGAGGGGTGAACCCGCTCAGCTACCTGCGGCAGCTCCCCCATGGGGATGCCAGGTTTACGCACGACTGTTTTTCTGCCTCTCCTATCAGGAGGGGCGGTATTGGAAAGCAATAACGGAGAGGTATTTATGGGAATCGATAAGAATGAATGGGGCTTCCGGGTGGGGCATCTGCCCCACGGGGAGCGCAATAAGATCAGTGATGTGCCGGGCGTGACAGTGGGCCATTGCACACTGGCGGATGGCGACATCCAGACCGGTGTGACCGCGCTGCTGCCTCACCCCGGGGATGTGTTCCATGATAAGGTACTGGCGGCCTGCCATGTTATCAACGGCTTCGGCAAGACCACCGGCCTTGTCCAGATCGATGAGCTGGGCACGCTGGAGACCCCCATCCTGTTTACCAACACCCTGAGTGTGGGCACCGTGGAGACGGCGCTGGTCAAATATATGCTGGAGCGCAACCCCGATATCTGCGAGACCACCGGCAGTGTGAACCCGGTCGTCTGCGAGTGCAACGACTGCGGCCTGAACGATATCCGGGGCCTGCATGTCACCGAGGCGCATGTGGCTGCCGCTCTGGCAGACTGTAAAGCCGATTTCGCCGAGGGTGCAGTGGGTGCCGGACGCGGAATGCGCTGCCACGGGCTGAAAGGCGGCATCGGTTCTGCCTCCCGGCTGGTGGAGCTGGACGGTAAGTCCTACACCATCGGGGCACTGGTGCTCTCCAATCATGCCACCTTCGATGACCTCATCGTGGCGGGCACACCCATCCACGAGCTGTTGGAAGCCCGCATCCCGCCCCATGAGGACAAAGGCTCCATCATCACGGTGCTGGCAACAGATATCCCCCTGAGCGAGCGCCAGCTGCGGCGGCTCTGCCACCGGGCGCTGGTGGGGCTTTCCCGCACCGGCAGTGCCTGCGGCAACGGTTCGGGTGAGATCGTTCTGGCCTTTACCACGGCCAACCGGATGCCGCATTACTCGGACAAAGCCCTCCTGCCCATGGAGATGCTCCACGATGATGCCATCAACCCGCTGTTCCGGGCGGTGGCCGAGTGTGTGGAGGAAAGCGTCCTGAGCAGCCTGCTCCACGCCGAGACCGTCACCGGCTACCATGGCCGGACGGTGCAGTGCCTTTCCGACCTGTTGAAAAAATAATGTAAATAACAAGCCTTTCCGTATGGTGCACCTCACAGTGCGACACCAACGGAAAGGCTTGTTTTTTTATCGCTATCTTTATCTCTGCACCAGCGTGATGAATGCCTTCATCTGGGGGGTGAGCCGCTGAAAAGAGAAATGCGGAGATGAGGTTCAATTGACCATATATTTTTGAATAGCATCTTTTGAACTTGACAGAATCTGCCGCAGTGTAAGGAGTTGATTTTTGGGACAATCCCGGAGTTCAAGGGTGATCTCTTCTAACAATTCCTCTCGAGCCAGAGATTCTTTGTCGAAAATCAAATCATCTGTGCGAACACCCAATGCACAGGAAAGATCGACGAGGACGGGCAGACTTAGTTTTGTATAGCCTGTTTCAATATGGCTCATGTGTACGGTGGAGATATTGACCATCTCAGCCAACTCTTCTTGGGAAAGGCTTAATTTTTTTCTTTGGGCACGAATTCTTCTGCCGACAGCGACATAATCCATAAAATCCTCACTTGTCTATGCAGTTTAATTTTTGACCGCACAGTTTATTTCTATCTTGCAGTATAGGATGGACTGTGATATAATCAAATAAACTACATAGATATAAATAGTCTATGTAGTTAAATAAATATGGGGTTTACATAAAAAGGAGTGGATTCTTATGCGGTTAAAAAAGAATGTTCTACGGTTATTATCCTGCGTTGCGGTAATGGCGGCAATGGTGATGCTGCTGTTAACAGGCTGTGATGGAGGGGGTGAGGCACCTTCTTCTCCGGCAGAATCTAACGGCACAGCAGGAAGCAATGCTTCCAGTTCGTCTGCTGCTTCTTCTGAATCCAGCAGCAGTTCGGGCAGCTCTTCAAGCACGAACACTGCGAATAAGGCGACAAAACTTTTGCTGTATACAACTGGAACGATTGATGCTGATTATGTGGATGATATGGATGGCTACGTAACACATTATAAATGCGCAGTTCGTGGGGATGACATCTACTCTGTCAATTATCAGGATTCGGGTGAAGCGTACATTACGGTTCTGAAAAAGGGCGACGATTATTATATGATAGAAGGGAATTGCGCGACAAAGACGACAGAATCAATGGTAAAGACCTATCTTAACTCCGCAAAGACCGGGTGTAATTTCCCGACTGCTGCTGAAATTGCAACAATGACAACAGGAACCTATGAAGTGAACGGAAAAGAGTATTATGCCGAGATCCAGAAGAAGAACGTTTACGGAAATCAGGTGCGATACATCTACTGCTTCGATGGCAACGTATTGAAATACCGTGTGGTGGAAGGATTATATTACACTACCGATATGAAACCTATTAAGAATATTATAACCTACAATTCTATTAGCACTAAGGTAAATGAAAATCTCTTCGATCTTTCCAAGTATTCCATTCTTGAAAATTAATAGAAAAGAAAGATAAAAGAACCTCCTCTGACGGAAAATCAGAGGAGGTTCACTTTATCTCTGCACCAGCGTGATGAATGCTTTCATCTGGGGGGTGAGCCATTTATCCCTGTGGTAGAACAGCTGCCGCCGCATCTCCACGCGGCAGGCGGGGACATTCAGGCGGGACAGCGTTCCGGCGGCGAGGGCATTCTGCACGATATACTCGGGCAGGAAGGAGAGGCCCATGCCGTGCTCGACCATCTGGCAGAGCAGGGAAGCGCTGCCCAGCTCGAGAAAGGGCTTGATGGCCAGCCCCTGCGCCGCCATGCACTGGTCGAGGGCATCGCGGTAGCTCATGCCCCGCTCGGTCAGCAGGAACTCCTGCCCGGCCAGTTCCTGAAGCGTGACCTCCGCCTGCCCGGCCAATGGGTGCCCGGCGGGGGCCACCACGCAGATTGGCTCCGGCTCATCCACGGCCAGCACAAAGCTGGGCTGCAGCAGCGGCTTGTCCAGCGTGTAAGCCAGATCGATCTGATTGGAGCCCAGCATCTGGAGCATCTCATCGTCGGTGGCGGTGCGGAGTACCAGCTCTACCTGCGGGCAGAGGGCGTGATACCGCTGCAGCAGGTCGGGCAGAAAAGTGCTGCAGACCGAATCCGCCAGTGCCACCCGCAGGGTACCGCTGACCTGCCGGGCAGGCTGCAGGGCCGCTTTGGCCTGCTCGGCTGTGGCCAGCAGGGAGCGGGCATAGGTCAGAAAGGTCTGCCCGGCATCGGTCAGGCGGACCGTTTTGCCCACCCGGTCGAAGAGCGGCGTTTCCAATTCGGCTTCCAGCTGGGCCACCTGCGCGGAGACTGCCGACTGGGAATACCCCAGCTCCCGTGCCGCACGGGAAAAGCTGTGCAGCTCCGCAATATGCAAAAAGGTGTTGATGGTACGCAGTTCCACGGCGGCACCTCTCAGCGGCGGGTGATGCCGGTCACGGTCAGAACAGCACCATCTACGACAAAATGGACTTCCAATCCCGAAAATTCCATTCCGTATACCCGCTCCGGGTCGTGCTGGTAGGAGGGGCGGGGGTCGTTTTCCAGCACGCCCTGCAGGCCGTCCCGCTCAGCAGCGGGTACGGCTTCCCACAGCTCCGGCGGGCATTCGACCTGCAGCCTGTGCGTCTGGGTCTGGGCCGTGAAGCCTGCCGCCGCGTCCGGGTGACAGTCGGCGTAGGGGATGTAGGGCTTGATGTCGTAGATGGGAGTGCCGTCCATCAGGTCTGCGCCCCGCACGATGAGCACCGGGCCCACCTCGGGGCGGTGCTCGATGGCCTCCAGCCTGACGCTGGAAAGGCCCAGCGGATTGGGCCGGAAGGGGGAGCGGGTGGCAAACACGCCCATCCGGGTGTTGCCGCCCAGGCGCGGGGGCCGGACGGTGGGAGACCAGCTCTCCCGCACCGCGCCGGAGAACTGCCACACCAGCCAGATGTGGCTGAAATCCTCCAGCCCGCGCAGGGCATCGGCGTTGCGGTATTCCGGGGTGAAGATGATCTCGCCCCGCAGGCCGTCCACCAACCCGCTCTGTCGGGGGATGCCGAACTTGGTGGGGAAGGCGGTGTGGATGTGTGCGATGACCTTCAGGGTCATGGTTTCGTTGCTCATATTATAAACCTCTGCAGAAGCCCACGGCTCTGCCCTCGATCTGGATCTCGTTCAACTGTGGCCCGGCATAGATCATGGGCGGGCAGACGGCGGCGTTGTCGGCCAGAAGCATAACGGTGTTGCCCTGCCGGTGAAAATGCTTTAAGGTGGCCTCGTCGCCGATCCGCACGGCGGCGATCTCGCCCTGCTCTACCTCGGGCTGGCAGCGGATGCAGACGATGTCACCATCGCAGATGGTGGGGGCCATGCTGCTGCCGTGGCAGGTCAGGGCAAAGTCGGCGTGCCATGCGGCAGGAACGCCGATATAGCATTCGATGTTCTGTTCGGCGGTGATGGGGGTGCCGCAGGCAATGCTGCCCACCAGCGGCACCCGCACCATTTCGGGCAGGGGCTCAAACCCCGGCGGGACAAACGCAGTGTTTTCCAGCCCCATCAGCCATGCGGGGGTGGTCTCCAATGCAGCGGCAAACTCCTCCACCTTGGACTGCGGGATGTCGTTGACCCCTTTTTCCAGCTTGGTGATGGAGGATTTGGAGCGGTAGCCCATCCGCTGGGCAAGCTCTTCCTGAGAGAGCCCCAGCTCGAGCCGACGCTGTAAGATACGGCGGGAAAGTTCTGACATGGCAGAGACCTCGCTTTTCCTGAAAAAGAATGTTCTGCCGTGAGTATATCAGAAAAGTTCTTAAAAATCAACGATTTTCGCGCGATTTTGGTAAAATAGTTGACAAAAAATCAACATCGAACTATAATACAACCAAAGATTGTGAAACGGCACGCAGAGATCCAGATGAAAGGAGAACCTTTGATGACAAATACCACACAGATCCGCGCCTACATTGAAAGCCAGGGCCTCAAGCTGGGCCATGTGGCACGGGTGCTGGGCATCAGCAGCAGCGCCCTGCATCAGAAGCTGAACGACGAGAGCGATTTCAAAGTCAGCGAAGCCGACCGTCTTTCTGCCATGCTGGGGCTGACCATGGAACAGCGGGATGCCTGCTTCTTTGGCCCGGGCACCCGGATGTGCCAAAGAAAGGGGGCGGCGTGATGACCGCTGAACAGCGCAGAAAGACCCGGGAAGCCCTGCAGAACTACGGTACCCGCCAGTGGGCCCGCAGCCCGGCCAATTGGGGCTGGGCCCGGGCCATCCAGCAGACGCAGGAGTATTACCGCACCGCCGACCCCATCCGTGCAGGCCTGCTCCAGCTGCGCTACCTGGAGCGCCGCAAGGAGGAGGACGTGCTGGAGCGGCTCTGCATCGGGCGCACCACCTACCAGAAAGCCCAGCTCGATCTGCTGAGCACCGTAGCCGTTTTTGCCGCCCGCTACGGTGCCCTGTGACGCAAAATGCCCCCGGACAGCCATCCGGGGGCATTGCAGTCAGTGCGTTTTCTTTTCCGGAGTATCGCAGTGCTGGTGGCAGGAGGCGCAGTTGCCGCCGCAGCCTTCGCCTTTCCAGCCGCCCTGCTTGGAGATCCAGACTACTGCCAGGGCAAACAGCCCTGCCAGCACCAGAATGGTAATGATCCCACGAAGTGTCAGCATTGAAAAAACCTCTCTTTTTGCGCTGGAATGCGCAATTTCAGTATACACCATTTTGCGCAAAAGAGCAACTGCCCCGCAGTGGGAAAAAATTGCGAAAAAATCAAAATTAGGGCTTGCCAATCCACTTCGGTTGTGGTATAATTCTCTTGTTCCGATTCGGAGGATTAGCTCAGCTGGTTAGAGCACCTGCATCACACGCAGGG
>OGDN01000642.1_pt1 | contig 68840 bp, 53 predicted proteins | sample 1570271 | NCBI WGS metagenome assembly OGDN01 (sample SAMEA4384481, study PRJEB24528) | human gut metagenome | reverse complement strand
CTCCATCTCGTCGAGCGCGTTCTCATTGACTTGACCGTCTTTGAGCGCCTTATCGCCACCGGGAAGCGCACTCACGAGCTTCTGGATGCCGCCGATCTTGCGCACCTGCTTGTTGATGGTAAGAAAATCGTTCAAGTTCAGATCCGCGCGCATCATGCGCTCAGCTTCTTCTTGCTCGATCTCTTCAGCACGGATCTGGGAAGCGGTTTCGATGAGGCTGATCACATCACCCATGCCAAGGATACGCTTGGCCATGCGATCGGGATGGAACTCCTCGAGCGAATCGGGCTTCTCACCCATCGAGATGAACTTGATCGGCTTGCCCGTGACCTGCTTGATCGAGAGCGCGCCACCACCACGTGCATCACCATCCATCTTCGACATGATCACGCCGTCGAAATCGACCTGTTCAGCGAAGGCAGAAGCAACATTCACCACATCTTGACCGGTCATCGCGTCGACCACCATGAGGATCTGATCGGGCTCGACCGCATCGCGGATAGCAGCAGCTTCAGCCATCATCTCCTCATCGACATGCAAGCGGCCCGCGGTGTCGACGATGACCACATCGCGCAGCGAATCGACCGCATCGCGCACGCCCTCTTGAGCGATCTTGACCGGATCCTTGCCATCGCCGCGATAGACGCGCACGCCGATTTCATCACCCAGCGTTTGGAGCTGATCGGCTGCTGCGGGGCGGTATACGTCGCACGCAACGAGCAAGGGGTTGTGATTCTGCTTTTTCAAAAGATACGCGAGCTTCGCGGCAGCTGTGGTCTTACCTGAACCTTGAAGGCCGACGAGCATGATCACATTCGGGATGCGCGAAGAGAGCACGAGCTGCGAATCGGACTCACCAAGGAGCTTCGTTAATTCGTCGAGCACCACCTTGATGACGTTCTGTGCTGGCGTGAGCGAATCGAGCACTTCGGCATCGAGGCAGCGTTCCTTCGTGTTCTTGATGAAGGACTTGACCACCTTGAAGTTGACATCCGCCTCCAGAAGCGCCATGCGGATCTCCTTCATGGCGGAGTTGATGTCATCCTCGTTGAGCTTTCCCTTCGAGCGGAGGCCCGAGAAGATGGATTGTAGTTTGTCTGAAAGATTATCCAGCATCGCGCAATTCTCCAATCAGAGCGTTCGCAAAATCGAGCGCATCGAAATCCTGCAGATCTTCGATACCCTCCCCTACGCCGATCTTGTAGAGCGGCAATTCCAATTCATGAGCGATCGCCACCGAGATGCCACCCTTTGCAGTGCCATCGAGCTTGGTGACGATGATGCCATCGAGGTCGAGTGCCTTGTTGAACTCACGTGCCTGCTGAAGGCCGTTCTGCCCCGTGGTCGCATCGATGACGAGCACGGTATAGACCGGCAGTTCCGAACGACGGCGCACCACTTCGACCACTTTGGTGAGCTCGCGCATCAGATCGTCTGAAGTATGCAAGCGCCCTGCCGTATCGATGAGCACCAGATCCGCACCCGTTTGCTCAGCGCGCTCGAGCGTTTCATAGCACACGCTTGCAGGATCGCTTCCGCGCTCGCGCGAAACGATCTCGACATCGGCTCTGCGCGCCCATTCTTCGAGCTGTTCGATGGCTGCCGCCCTAAACGTATCGGCGCTACCGAGCAGCACCTTGCGGTCGTTGCCATGGGCCTCAGCGGCGATCTTGCCCACCGTAGTGGTCTTGCCTGAACCGTTCACACCAACGAAGAGCACCACCGCTTCATCGTCGAAGATCGAACCATCAGTCTCGATGAATTGATCAGCGATCTTCTCCGCCAAGAGATCGAGCACGGCATAAGCATCGGGGAGCGCCTTGCGCGTTGCTTCATCACGCAGCTCCTCGACGATCGCATCTGCCGCTGCTGCGCCGAAATCGCTCAAGATGAGCGTCTCTTCGAGCGTCTCCCAGAATTCCTCATCGACATCCGGCCCGCGGTCGAGCAGGATGTTCATCTGCTCCTTGAACTTATCGCGACTGCGATGAAGCCCGCTTGAAATTCGGTCGAAAAAGCCCATGCTATTCCTCCTTCGCGCGCGCCTGATCGATGCGCTGACTTAAGACTTTCGTAACGCCATCAGCCTGCATGGAAACGCCATAGAGGATATCGGCAGCTTCCATCGTACGACGCTGGTGAGTGATCATGATGAACTGCGCGAAGTCGCGCACCGTGGCAAGGTAGTTCATGAGGCGGCGCAGGTTAGAATCGTCGAGCGCCGCTTCGATCTCGTCGAGGATATAGAACGGCGTTTGGCGAATGCGATACACCGCGAAGAGCAGCGCCATCGCCGTCATGGATTTCTCGCCACCAGAAAGAAGCGACATCTTCTTCACCGTCTTGCCGACGGGCTGCGCATTCACATCCACGCCCGTGTTCTCAAGGTCGTCGGGGTCGACCAATGAAAGATGCGCATGACCTCCCGGGAACAGGGTCGAGAATATCTCGGAGAAGTTCGCGTTCACCTGTTCGAAGGTCTTCACGAAATCGTCCTTCATACGCTCATCGATGAGCGCGACGATACGACTGAGCGCACTGCGCGCTGCTTGCATGTCGGCAAGCTGCGAGAGCAGATAGTTGTAGCGTTCGTTGACCTGCTCGTATTCGCGAGCTGCATCGGGGTTCACCGTGCCTAAGTTCTTGATACGGCGCTTGAGCGTTTCCGCCTCACGCTCGCTTTCAGCACGGTTCTCAAGTTCGGGCAGTTCAAGCGCTGTTTCAAGCGGCGTATGGCATTCGGTGATGATCGCCTGGACGGCGGCCTCGACCTTGATCTCGAGCTGGCCCTTTTCGATACGGATCTCAGAACAGGCAGCATTCTGCTGATCGAGCGCAATACGCAACTCACGCACTTTTTGCGTTGATTCTGCGATGCGCTTATGCAGCTCTTGCGATGATTCTTGCGTTTCACGCGTTTTGAGCTCGATCGTCGAAACGTGCTTTTGAATAGATTCATTCAAGAGCTCGAGCGTTGAAAGCAGCGGCTCGACACGCGCCGAAGCCCCCTTGATCAGACCGAAGCGCTTCTCGGCCGTGCGCGAGCGCACTTCAATGTTATGGATCTCCTGCTTGCGCGAAGCGACCATGCGCTCGTTATAGGCATAGGCTTCTTGCAACTTCGCGCGCTCGAGACGGGCATTCTGCAGCTCTTCAGAGATCGAAACGACCTTGTTCTGAATAGGCGTGAGCACCGCTCGCATGTCCTCGACTTGCTTCTTGCTCTCCTGGAGCTTCGCCTGGACTTGCGCAAGCTCTTCTTTCAACTTGTCGGAATCGGGCTGGGCCTCTTCCAAGTAGGCTCGGTAGCGCTGTTGCTCTTCGATCAGGTTCTTATGGCTGGCCTTGAGCGTTTCGAGCGTTTGCGTCTCGCTCGCAAGATCACGCGCGGTCGACTCGCGATTACCGCGCACATTCGCGGTCTTCTCGGTTGCCTGCAACGAAGCGATCTGCAGTTCTTTCAGCGAATTCTCCAGCTGATCGTAGGTAGCGCGCACCTTGGCGAAACGCTCAGAGTACTCCGCTTCACGGCTACGTAGCTCGACCAGATTGCGTCTACGCAGAAGCGCACTGTTGGCTTTGTCTTCTTCCGACTTACGGAAGTAGCGTGCGCGACCATTCGTGTCCACGATGCAACCATCGCGGCTGACGAGCGTGACGCCATGCGGAGCACGCTTCCAGATATTGAAGAGCTCGTCTTTCGAATCGTAGAGATACACTGCGCCGAGCAGCGCTTCGAAACCTTTTTTATACGTACTCGAAACCTCGATCTGATCGAGCAGACGATGATCGCGTTCATTGGTTGCGAAATCATCACTTGAAGCGAGCTGGAAGATGTCCTTTTCGGGCAGGAGCACCACATCGCCGGTTTCTCCGCTCTGTTCGAGCGCATCGATGAACGTTCGCACGCTTTCGCGGTCTTGAACGAAAAGTCCGTGCATATTGGACCCGAGCAAGGCTTCAACGATCATATCGAGCTCGCTCGGAACGGAAAGCTCATGAGTGAGCGCACGCCAGGGAGCCAGCTGATGGTCTCCCGACATGACCCAAGAAAGGATGGGGTTGGTTGCTTCGTTAGCACGCTCCAGCTCTTCGAGCGCCTTTCGTTGCGCGCCGATAGAGGTGAGCTCTTCGCGCACTTCGTCCATTTCGCCACGCGTGAGCTCGCGATCGCGCAGTGCAGTGTTCAGCTCTTCGCGCGCACGTGTCTCAGCAGTCTCAGCTTCGAGAAGCGCACCATCAAGATTATCGAGCTGGAGCTGGAGCTGGGCACATTTTTGCTCGAGCGCGGTAAGGCGCGCCTGAGAATCGGCCACTTGCGCATCGGCCACTTGAGAGCTCACCTGCGCATCGTGAAGCTCCTCTTTCAGCGAATCGAGCGTGGATTGAATCGTTTCGCTGCGATACGTGAGCGCATTCTGTTCGGCCAAGATCGCGTCGATCTGCTTGCGCAGTTCGTTGCGCTGATCTACTTGCTTGTTGTAGTTCTCTTCGATGCGATCATGATCGGATACCGCATTGTTATAGGATCGTTCAACCTCTTGGAATTGCGTGGTGAGCGATTCGAGATCTTGAGCAGCGCGCTTTGCTTGGATCTTCTCGTTCTCGAACGAACGAACGCCCATGGCAAGTTCCTTTTCGTAGGACTTGCGACGTTCGCGCAACACGATGCATTGCGAGTTGATGGACTCAGCGACCGAACGCACGCGGCGATAATCGTTTCCGAGTGCTGATTCGTTCTCACCTGAAGTTTGGAGCTGGCTTTGAAGCTCGTCGTTGGCCTTCTCCGCTTCAGTGAGAACGACCAGCGCTTCATTGGACTTCTTTTGATTGGTCTCTTCCGCTTCGAGGATCTCGTTCCAGCGCTTCTGCAGGATGCGCAGATCATCCACCGCAAGTTCCAAGCGGTATTTCTGATATTCCGCATCAAGCTGCTTGAAGGTGATAGCCTTCTTCGCCTTGCGCTCGAGCGGCTTTAGCTGACGCTCAACTTCAGCGGTGATATCGTTCACGCGGTCGAGGTGCGCATCCATCTGAGCAAGCTTACGCTCGCTCTTCTTGCGACGCTCCTTGTGCTTCAAGATACCCGCGGCCTCTTCGATAAGCTCGCGCCTATCTTCCGGGCGTGACGAAAGGATGGAATCGAGATTGCCCTGGGAGATGATCGAGTTCGTTCCCGAACCAAGACCGCTATCATGCAGGATATCGAGCACGTCCATGCGGCGCACGAGCGACCCATTGATGAGGTATTCGCTCTCACCGTTGCGATACATGCGGCGCCCGATGGAAACCTCAGAGAAATCAACAGGCAGTGTGCCATCGGAGTTGTCGAGCACAAGCTCAACTTCCGCAACGCCTACTGGCTTGCGCGCCGATGAACCTGAGAAGATAACGTCTTCCATCGACTGACCGCGCAGGCTCTTCGCATTGCGTTCGCCCAACACCCAAAGCACTGCATCTGAGATATTCGATTTGCCCGATCCGTTCGGTCCAACGATAGCTGCAAGCCCCGGCTCAAAACGCATGACCGTGCGATCGGCGAAGGACTTGAATCCTTTCAGATTCAACGACTTTAAATACACACGCGCCCCTTATTGCTTCTTCTTGCGGGCGTTTTCCGCCTTACGCCTGGCCTTCTCTTCTGCTTTCGCAGCCTTGATCGCGGCTTTCGCATCAGCCTGGCGCTTCTTATCTTTTGAGTCTTTCGCATCAAAGAAGGAGCTGAGCGCCTTCAAGGCCGATTCAGCAGCATGGCTTTCCGATTCCTTCTTCGTGCGCCCCACGCCTTTCGCCAGCGACTGAACGCCAACGAAGACTTGGGTGATGAATGTTCTATTGTGCGGAGGACCTTGCGTTTCCACCAATCGGTAGGTAGGCGTGATGCCGTCTTCCTGAAGCTTCTCCTGCAATACGCTCTTTGGATTCTCTGGCTCGCGCGCCATATCGATGTTCATCTTCGTGATGAGCGTTCGATCGATGAATGCGCTCGCAGCCTGCCAGCCTCCATCAAGATAGAGCGCCGCGACCACCGATTCATACACGTTCTCGAGCGCAGAATGGAGTCCGCGTTTGCCGGTTCCCGTCTCCGATGAACCGAAGATGATGAAATCGGCGAAGCCTAAGCCCTCTGCGGTCTTAGAGAGCGATGCCCCCGAAACGAGAGAGACCTTGATGCGCGTGAGGCCTCCTTCGTCGACCTTGGGATACGCATGGAAAGCGCGGTCAGCCACCACTGCTCCCAAGATGCTGTCCCCTAAGAATTCGAGGCGTTCATAGGAATCGCGCAACGAATGACCCTCTACTGCCGAAGGATGCGTGAGGGCAGCAAGAAGAAGTGTTGGATCTTTGAACTGATAGTCGAGCACACGCTCGACCTCATCCAAAAGCTCTCTATGTTCCTCTGCATTGTTCACGTGGGGTTTCCTCGGTCTCAAACAAACAGATTAAGTTTACCCGAGGTCGTTATCTTTTTTCACGGTTCGCGCGATTATTCCCGAAACATCCAAACGAACGGTCTTGGCGGTGATCGCAATGCCATTTTTGATCGCACGCGCGCTTGATGAACCATGTCCGATCAAGCAAGCGCCATTCACGCCGAGCAGCGGCGCGCCACCATAGGTATCGGGGTCGATCGAGTCCTTGAGCTTCTGAAGATCACCCTTGAGCGCGAGCGCCGCAAACTTTGTCTTCGCAGACGACATCATGATATCCTTCAGCGCTGCAAAGAGCACCTTCGAAGTGCCTTCGATCGTCTTCAAGCAGACATTGCCCGTGAAGCCATCAGTGACGAACACATCAGCCCCACCTGGCAAGATATCGCAGCCTTCTTTGTTGCCGATGAAATTCGGAAGAGAAGCATTCATGAGCTCGAAGGCTTCCTGCGAGAACTGGGAGCCCTTCGTATCTTCGCTGCCGATGTTCAAGAGCGCCACACTCGGGTCAGGAATACCGATGACCTGTTCAGCATAGACAGCTGCCATCTGGCCGAACTGTACCAAATAGGAAGGCTTGCAGTCGGCGTTCGCTCCCACATCGCACATGACGACCGGTTTCGCGGGAGACGGGATGATGGTCGCAATAGCAGGACGCATGACTCCTTTGATGCGTCCCATCACGAGCGTTGCTGCCGTGAGGCACGCGCCAGTCGATCCTGCGGAGAAGAACCCTTGTGCCTGGCCTTCTTTCACGAGACGACAGCCTACCACGATGCTCGAATCCTTCTTCTTGCGCACCGCCTGCGCGGGATGCTCGTCCATCGCGATCTCTTCGGTGCAAGGTTGTGCGATGCAGCGGTCATGGCTCTGAGCGAACGGCTCCACCACATCGGCCGGGCCGCAGATCACCACTTCAAGATTCGGGTCTTCAGCAAGCGCCATCTCAACACCTTCGAGCACCACGGGAGCACCAAAATCTCCACCGACGGCATCAACAGCGATCCTTGTCATTTCATTCACGGTAGTCACCTCGCAATTCATATCGTATTCATTCTAAAAGAAAACAGTTTTCCCAACTGAAAGAAGGTCGGAAACAAAAAAATCCCTCGGCAAAAGACCGAGGGATCGACAAATCAGCGAACTGCGTGGGTGAACTAAGCAGTTTGGATGACTTCACGATCGCGATAATGACCGCAATTGGGGCAAACGCGATGCGGAAGCTTCACTTCGCCGCATTCAGGGCACAGCGAACGAGAAGGTGCTGCGATCTTATCATTTTCGCTACGACGTGCGTGGGTACGAGCACGACCAGTTTTACGCTTAGGTACTGCCATGAGGTTTCTCCTTCTATAACACAGGCTAGGCCTGAAACTTACGTTTGACGCAACGAGATATGCTAACAAACTCGTGCGATGTTTTCAATCGTCGAAGTTACGATTTTGCTCGAACGGTAGCGATTCGCATGACATGCGCGAACAAGCGCTACTCTTCAGAATCGAAGCGGTAGTTCTTGAGCACCGCAAAGGGGTTCTGCGGATCGATTTCTTGCTGCACAGCACAGCTGCAGGTTTCGTGATTGAGGTTAGTGCCGCATTGAGGGCAAAGACCAGCGCAGTCTTCGCTGCAAAGCACCACGAGCGGCAGAGCGAGCGCGAGCGCACCCTGGAAAAGCGCGGTAAGGTCGACCTTGTTCTTGTCGATGAGCTGGTCGTATTCAACTTCTTCATCTTCCGAGAGCGGCTCATCCTTACCGGGAAGCACGAAATACGCTTCGATCGGCGCTTCGAGATCGAGCTCCACTTCATCAAGGCAACGAGCACAAGCGGTCTTGGCGTGCGCGTTCACGTCTCCTGTTGCGAGCAACGCTCCACCAGTATTGGTGAAGAAGAGATGATAGCGCAGAGGCTCTTCGAAGCGATAACTATCGGCACCCATGCGAATCTCGGGAAGTGAGATCTCTCCCGTAAAATCAGCAACTGCCGAAGTCTCGAAGAGAGAATCCGGCAGCGCGAGCAGTTGATCTGGGGTATTCATTAGCGTCCAGCGCTCAAGGAATTAGCGTTCAAGCGGTCACGGCAACGACGCACGCTGTTGAGCGCGGTATCGAGGCTCTGCTCGACATGAGAGAACACTTCATCAGCGAAGTCTTCCGCACCTGCACGCGTTTCGCGCTCGAGCTCGCGTGCTTCAGCCATGATGGTATCGGCCTGCTGCTGGGAAATGCGCACGATCTCCTGTTCGCTCGCGATGGTGATAGCCTGGCTACGCGCGTCTTCGATAAGACGTGATGCTTGGGCTTCGGCTTCGTCGAGCAGTGCTTGACGTTCACGAATGATCTGGCGCGCCTGTGCGAATTCTGAGGGGAAGGTGTCACGGATCTCATCAAGAATCTCAAATGCTGCCTGGGCATCCACCTGGCGCATGGTGTTCTTGCCAAAAACCGGTTTCGAATCTTCGATGAGCACAGAAAGCTCTTCGATGAGGTTCATTACTCCAATTTCGTCCATAAACATCCTTCCAAATCGTGTTCAGAACACGAATAAAATCTTTATTATCTTAGAGCAAACGGCAGCGTTATACAACAGAAAAACCGATTTGTCCTAGTCTTGTGAAGTATAGGTAACTAATACGCTTCGTTGAAATACTCGATGAGCGCACGCTCTACGCACTCGGGCACGAACTGCTTCACGTCGCCGCCCATCGATGCCATTTCGCGCACGATCGAGCTCGAAAGATACATATATTTCGGCGGAGACATGATGAAGAACGTCTCAAGATCCTTAGAGAGTTCGTAGTTCAGCGCGGTGAGCTGGAACTCATATTCGAAGTCAGTGATAGCGCGCAGGCCCTTCACCACGATATGAGCCTTCTGCTCTCGAACGAAGTCGACAAGCAGGCAATTGAACCCCTTCACGCAGACATTGGGGTACTCCTTCAGTGCTTCCTCAGCCAAGCGAACGCGTGTCTCTTGGTCGAAGATCGGCCCCTTCTTGTGAGAAGCTGCGACCGCGACGATGACCTCATCGAAGACTTGCGCGGCGCGCTCGATCACGTCGATGTGACCTTTGGTGATCGGATCGAAGGTACCTGGAACGACTGCCCGTTTCATTCACATACCCTTTCTTATCAGGACATAGGTTGTATCTCCAAAATCTTTGAGAGAAACAGTTTCCCATTTTAACCTATCAAGTTCGCTTACTAATTCAGGTTTGTTCTTTTTGGCGAGTTCGTAGCAGATAAGCGCCTCGGCGTTCAGTGAACCCGCTTCTTCGAGCGCTTGAACGAGCGAAAGGACCCGCGAAGGAGCGATCATATAAGGCGGATCGAGCAAGACGAGGTCGAACGTGCGGGCGCGCTTCTTCGACGCGAGCACAAACGCATCGCCCACCTCAAGCTTCCACGATTCTCTTTGGGCACCAACTTTCGCAAGGTTCTCGCGCACGATCTTCGCAGCTGCGCGCGCTTGTTCGAAGAAGACCACGCTCGCTGCTCCCCGCGAGAGCGCCTCGATACCGAGTGCCCCTGAGCCAGCGAAACCATCGAGCACACACGTTCCTTCAAGACTCCCAAGCGCACTTGTGATCGCGCTGAAGAGCGACTCCTTCACGCGCATAGTGGTCGGGCGGGTGGCATCCCCTTTGAGCGTTTTGAGCGGGTGACCTTTGTATGTACCAGAAACGACGCGCATGGCTCTCTCTCATGTATTCAGTTGCGTTCTTTGTTCAAACGGCAGGCAACCATCGAACGTTCGCGCTCGAGGATCGCCCGCTCAGCTTCGCTAAGCGTATCGTTGTAGATGATATCGTAGGCATCTTGATACGCCGCTTCGATGACAGCGCGATCGCGCACCACATTCACCAAACGAAGCGCCGCCTGCCCGTGCTGACGTGCGCCGAACACGTCGCCTTCTTTGCGCTGAGCAAGATCGATCTCGGAAAGCTCGAAGCCATCTTCGGTCACCTCCATCGCACGCAAACGCTCAAGTGCCGCCGGCGCCTTCGAACGCGTGACGAGATAGACAGCCCCGGGCTTTTCGCCACGTCCTACACGGCCACGCAATTGATGAAGCTGCGCAAGACCGAAACGGTCGGCATCTTCGATGATCATGACCGTGGCATTGGGAACATCGATGCCCACTTCGATGATCGTGGTCGAAACGAGCACATCGATCTCTCCTGCGCGGAACGCTTCCATGATCGCGCTCTTCTCTTCAGCGGCAAGCCGTCCATGAAGAAGAGCCACGCGCGCTGAAGGAAACACTTGGCCCTGAAGGATCTCGGCATGTTGCTCGGCAGCCGTGAAACGAGAAGCTTGCCCATTACCTGCGGTTTCGGTGTTGAAAGCATCGGATTCGAGACCGAATTCGACGAGCGCATATTCGATCTGCTCATCTTCGCTCTCCTCTTCATCGCTCGCAAGCAGATCCTTGGTGGGGATACCGATGAGCGGGCAGACCACATAAGCCTGCTCGCCACGTGCAAGGGCCGCGCGCACCGCATCGTATGCCACTCCCTCTTCAGTGAAAGGGAGCACCGTAGTAGTGCGGGAGCTCTTGATCTGCGGTGGTTTGCGCAGATAGCTAATCGCCGTCGTGCCATAGAGCGCAAGGGCAAGCGAACGCGGGATAGGTGTTGCGCTCATCGAGAGAACATCGGCACCAGGAGCTTTCGCCAAAAGCGCTTCGCGCTGTTCGACGCCGAAGCGTTGCTGCTCATCGAAGCATATAAACGAGCAATCGGCAAACTGCACCGAAGGCTCGAATACCGCATGGGTGCCGAAACAGATCGAAACCTGCCCCTCTGCAAGCGCTTGGAGAGAGCGTTCCTTCTCATCTGTTGGAGTCGTTGACGTGAGCAGGCACCACGATACGCCCAGTCGATCGAGGAGCGGACCGAGCGAGCGCGCATACTGCTTCACCAAGATCTCGGTAGGACCGACCATAACCGCCTGATGAGCGTTACGCGCCGCGCAGACCAGCGCGCAGAATGCCACGATCGTCTTGCCCGTACCCACATCTCCTAAGAGCAAGCGGTCCATCGCCTTGGGAGCAGCCATGTCCGCCCAGATCTCGTCGCGAGCACCCGCCTGCTCGTTAGTAAGCTCGAAGGGCAGCACATGCGCAAGCTCGCTTACGAGCGCTTCATCTGCGCCCTGTTCGAAACCAGGAAACTGTAGAGCATGTTCGCGCTGTTCGGTGATGAGCTGGAGCTCGAGGAAGAACAATTCCTCATAGAGCAAGCGCCTGCGTGCCATGTCCACCTCTTCGATGCTCTCAGGGAAATGGATCGCACGATAGGCCTGATAGCGCGAACAAAGTCGGTAGCGCTCACGCAGTGAGAGCGGCAAGGGATCATAGAGGCCGCGCACTTCCTCGAGCGCGTGAGCGATCATGCGCTTTACGATCGACGGGCTGAGCTTATTGATCGATCCGTGGAAGGCTTGGATGATGCCATGCGCCTCCCCTGCTTCTTCAAGACGGGTGATTATAGGGTTCGTCATACGCTTGAACCCATAGTTGAATTCGATCGTGCCCGATACGCTCACCAGGTCGTCCTTATGCAGCTTATCCGCAAGCCAAGGCTGATTGAAGCAGGTCACGATAAGCGTGCCCGTGCTGTCGAGAAGGGTGATCTCAAGGATGTTCAGATTGCGACGAGGCTTCTTCACCTTTGTTTCATAGATGCGCGCAACGAGCGTGCAAGAAAGCCCGATGATCGCCTGCGCGATAGTGACCATCTGAGACATGTCGAGGTAGCGACGGGGAAACCGATCGAGCAGGTCGCGCACCACTTCGATCCCACGCACTGATAATGCACGCGCGCGCTGAGGGCTTACCTGAGAAACAGCCTCAACAGGTCCATCGAAGCGCAAAGTAGCAGAAAGGCGGTCAGAACCTCGTTTCTGAGCCGCCTTTTTCGTTTGGGAAGATGCTATGCCCTCGCGCACGTTACCCTCTTATTCGAGCGAAAGGATGATCGGATAGAGCGGCTGCTCGCCACGATGCGGGTCGATCTCGATGTCTTCATACGCCTCTTCGATGCGCTCGACGATCGAATCGAACGCTTCTTGCGAAAGGTCTTCACCTGCAAGGATCGTGAGCGTATCGGCATCTTCGGCTTCCATGGCAGCCAAGATTCCAAGCGTTGCATCGACTACGCTATCGCTCACCACTTCGATCGAACCATCCGCGATGCCGATCGTATCGCCCTCTTTGATGGGGTTGCCGTGAGCATCCTTCGCGTCTTTGATCGCGCACGTTACCTCGCCCGTCTTCACTTCACCTGCTACTTCGGTCATCTCTTCGACATTGTCTTCAAGCGAAGCGTTCTCGTCGAAAACGAACAGGGCGGAGAATGCCTCAGGCACGCTCGTCGTTGGGACGACCGCACAGGGCTTTTCGGAAACATCAGCACAGCTCTGAGAAGCCATGATGATGTTCTTGTTGTTAGGGAGGATGATGACCGCATCAGCATTGACGCGGTTGACCGCATCGAGCAATTCCTTCGTGGAAGGATTCATGGTTTGACCACCAGAAACGACCACATCAACACCAAGGCTCTCAAGGATAGCAGCATTGCCTGAACCTGCGCAGACCGCAACAAGACCGATAGGCTTGCGCTCCTGGGCCTGATCTTCTTCAAGCGAAGCACTACGGGCTGCACTTTGGAGCTTCATGTTGTGGATATGGACTTCGGAGACCGCACCGCGATCGAGGAAGTACTCGAGCACCTTGTTTGGCGTGTTCGAGTGGACATGCACCTTATAGACCGGCGCGTTGCCGACGCACAACTCGCAATCGCCCATCGTCTGGAGGAAGTCGAGCGCTGCGTCTTGATCGAGATCGTCCGTGTGGACGAGGAATTCGTTGCAGTAGGTGTAATTCGAACCTTCCCAGTCGTTGATCTGCTCGATCTCTGCCTTTGGAGCAGCCGTACGCGCGAACGCCATCTCATCGACGAGCGCTTCGGTACGGCCCGTAAGAGCAGCAACAAACGAGTCGAAGAAGATCGCAAGGCCATAGCCACCCGCGTCAACCACACCGTTTTCCTTCAAAACGGGAAGCAGATCGGGCGTGCGCTGAACGGAAGCATACGCAGCGTTCACGATATTCTGCAGATACTCTTCAAGGCTTGGGCGATTCTTCTTCGCGGGGCGGGCCTCTTCCGCCGTATCGCGCAGCACCGTGAGGATCGTGCCTTCAACTGGCTTGCGTACCGCATTGAACGCGACTTCGACCGCCTTAGCGAAGGCATCGCCGATCGCATCGATATCGAAATCTTCATGGCCATCGAAGCCTTCGCACAGACCGCGCAGGATCTGCGAGGTGATGACACCGGAATTGCCACGTGCACCCATGAGCGCACCAGTGGTGATAGCGCGACGCTTGTCGGCATTCGAAGCGCCGATCGGCAACGCGGCAAGGTTTTCCACGACCATGGCAAGCGTGAGCGACATGTTCGTTCCCGTATCGCCATCTGGCACGGGGAAAACGTTCAGTCGATTGATCTCATCCTTGCGTGCATCCAAAGCTTTTGCAGCAGCAGCGATGGCGTTTGCCACATCATTGGAACTGTAATTACTCATTCAAATGACTCCTCGTGTGAGCGATTCAGCTTCGAGCGAATAGCTCTAACGAACTTTGATTCCCTGTACGTGCACATCGATTCCCTTGAGCGGGGCTTGAACGAATTCTTCAAGTGCGAAGGTAACCTGATCGACGAGATTGGTCGATACGACATTGATATTGACCCCATGCTCGAGAACGACATAGAGACTGATGAGCACCCCATCTTCGTCCACTGAGACGATGACACCCTTGCGCAAGGGAGACTGGGGAAGGAATTTCGCAAGACCATTAGCGGCAGCTGGTTGAGCCATGCCAACCACGCCATAGCACTGGAGAGCAGCATGTCCAGCGATATCTGCCAGAACCTCTTCAGAGACGATCAGGTCTCCAGGAATATCGGTATTCATAGCGCTCCTTTCGATAGGCAATGGCCAGGAATGACCACGCCAGTTAGGGCTAGAGCTTCATTTTACACAAAAAAGACCACCCATCATGAGTGGTCTTCGAGAACAGGACGAGAATGGCTGTTATGCGCGCTCGACGTTACCTGCTTTGAGGCACTTCGTGCAAACGTTCGCACGCTTGACCTTGCCATTGAGTTTGATCGTGACCTTCTGGATGTTCGGACGGAAGGTACGATTGGTAACACGATGAGAATGGCTGACATTACGACCAGCGCTCGGTGCTTTACCGCAGATCTCACATACTTTGGACATTCTTGATCAACTCCATTTATCGTTCAATGTTCACAGGCATGTTTATGCCGTATGTTTCAAACAAGCCCTAGCACTATACCACAGGTAAAAGGAGCACCCAAGATGAAAACGAGCATTTTTTCGCCTAAGTGAACTATCCGGCGTCCTACGGAAGGCTGTAGCCAAGACGAAAAGAAACGGTCACCCTGCGGTAATCGCATTTCACGTGCGTATTACTACAATAGAAGTATCAAAAGAACCACTTAAGGGAGGGTGTTCACCATGGATATCTCAAATGAAGAAAAAGATCGCATCGCACGCGCAGACCTCGAAAAGCTCGAGTACGATATTCGCGCTGAAGCAGAAACCGCCGTTGAAGACTTCGACGCCATGGGCGATGAAGGCGCAGCTGCGGCAGCTGCTGAGACCGCTGGCGAATTCGATGAGGCCATGCGTGAGGCTAAATAGCCTTCTCAGATCGATCGCTTCGCACTACTTGCGAAACAAGAGGAGGTCATCGACACACGTCGGTGACCTCCTCTTTCTTTAACACCTAACTGCATGAGCGCCTGTAGGTTCAACATGAACGCTTCTAGGTTCGCTTTGGACGCTTCTCGTCCTGCTCCCCTAGCTACGCACTAACGACGCTTCTTGAAAGGATTGCCTGGGAGCGCATCTTTGATATCGCCAAAGGCCTCAGAGAACTCGCCCATGACCTCCTTACCCTCCTTGTAGAAGGAGTTGAGCTTCTTCGTTGCTCCCGCGATCGTCTCTTTCGCGGAATCGGTAAGGAATCCCTCTTCCTTCTTCTCGTCCACCCCTTCTTCAGACTCAGATACAGAGCTCGAAGCTGCTGCGGTGCGCTTGGGGTCCTTTGCTTGCGTTGCATTATCGAACGCAGCCGACTCTGCTTCGCTCACGGGTTCGAGCGGAACGCTTTTGGCGGTCTTCTTCTCGATCTCACATTCGATGAGATAGATCTGGTCATCGATCTTATCGAGCTTCTTGTCATAGCCCGCAAGTTCATACGGAACGCCATCTACCACAACCGAAAGATCGTCCAATCGAGCATGAAGGCGCTCGATCATGGTCTTGACCGCTTCATTCATAACGGCATCCTTTCCTAATACGAACGATTGCGCGCTTTGAGCGCCCGATCGATCTCGCGTTTCGAATCGCGCTCGGCCATCGCTGCACGTTTATCGTAGAGCTTCTTGCCTCGTGCGACCGCCAACTCGATCTTCACGCGTGAATTCTTATCGAAATAGATCTTGAGCGGCACAAGTGCCATACCCTTCTCCTGGGTCTTTCGCACAAGATCGCGGATCTGATTGCGATGGAGCAAGAGCTTGCGCACGCGATCAGGGTCAGGGTTGGCGATATTGCCATGGGAATAGGGTGCGATATGAAGATTATGCAACCATACTTCCCCATTGCGAACGAGCGCAAAGCAGTCCGTGAGCTGGCAGTTATTCTCACGAAGCGAGCACACCTCGGTACCCGTGAGCACGATGCCCGCCTCGTAGGTTTCCAAGATCTCGTAATCGTGCAGCGCACGACGATTCTTCGCTATGAGCGTATCGACGCGCGACATGGCTACAGACCAGGGACGAACGTGACCTCTTCATCGAGGTCGAGGATGAACTGCACCAGAAGTTCTACACACGCTTCAAGATCTTTAAGCGCGATGACCTCGGTGGGGGTATGCATATAGCGCAACGCGACCGAAACGAGGCCGGTTGCCTTTCCGCCACGCTGGATCTGCATCGCAGCTGCATCGGTTCCCGTGACCCGCGGTTCAGCTTCGATCTGAACGGGAACCTTCGCCTTTTTAGCGGCTGCCTTCAAGCGATCGAAGACAACAGGATTGATATTCGGTCCACGCGCGATGACCGGACCTTCACCGCAGGCGAGCTTGCCGTACTTCGTCGGGTCGATGCCAGGATAATCCGTAGCATGCGTGACATCGAGCGCGATCGCGATATCGGGGTGCACCCCATAGGCGGAGGTGGTTCCGCCACGCAACCCGATCTCTTCCTGGACCGTTGCTGCACAGATGTAATCGCCGGGCGCTCCGCCCGCTTTCGCAAGCTCTTCGAGCACACGCACCGCGATATAGACACCCATCTTGTCATCGAAGCCACGCGAGACCGCCATACCATCGCCGAACTCTTCGAAGCCAACTCCATAGGTGATCACATCACCGATGGAGACCGCTTTCTTCACGTGCTTCGCTGACATGCCCAGATCGATCACAAGATCGTCGAGCGCGGTGACATTCTTTCGCTCATCAGGGCTGATAAGATGGATCGGCTTCCTTCCGACCACGCCGCGCAGCGTACCATGTTTCGTGTGGACATCAACACGCATGCCCGGCAGTATCGCAGCATCAACGCCGCCCACCGCAGCAACGCTCAAGAAACCCTCTTCGCTTATATAGGTGACCATGAGGCCCACTTCGTCCATGTGAGCTGCGATCATGACCGAAGGAGCCTTGCCGTTCCCCTTCAGCGTAGCATGGACCGAACCCATCACATTGGTTTCGATGGAGTCCGCCACGTTCGCGAGCCGCTTGCGCACCCGCTCTGCAACACCCACCTCCGTACCGGTGACCGAAGGGGTTTCAAGTATCTTCTTCAAGAATTTCTTATCGACCTTAGCCATGATAGGCTCCTCTCATATATAGGAAGAAGCGCGTTCGCACCTCGTTAGCTCTTTTTATTGAAGCAATTATAGCGCGCTTTCGAACGGGCGCGGTGAGCATCCCGCATCTTACTCGAAGCGTGGCGCCATCTTGAAGCGCACCTCGCGACTGTGCCAGTCCGCTTCCGCTAAGACCACTTCGAGCTTTTGCCCGATCCGATAGACCATACCCGTATCGGAACCCGTGAGCGTCGAGCGTTCAGGGTTGTAGGAGAAATACTCATCGCCGAGCTCTTCGATCGGGATGAATCCCAAAACGGTGTTCTCCATGCGAAGCACCGCGCCGAACGTGGAAACACTGTAGATGAGCGTCTCGAAACGCTCTCCGATGAAGCCTTGCAGATACTCGATGAGCTTCACGAGCTGCGATTGATGCTCAGCTTTAGCAGCAACACGCTCCATTTCCGATGAATGATCCGCGATCCACGCGCTTGAATTCTTCTCCGCTTCGAAGGTTGCAGATTTCTTAAGCAACGCTCCTTTTACCATACGGTGCACCATAAGATCGGGATAACGCCTGATAGGACTGGTGAAATGGCAGTATTGCTCGAGCGCCAATCCGTAATGGCCCGCATCCTCGACCGAATAGGCGGCGCGTTTCATGCTGCGCAATAGCAACATGCTCACCAATTCATGGGTCTGTTCGTCGACTGGTGTTGCGAGAAGTTGCTGTAAGACGTGAGGATTGCCAGCACAGAAAAGACTCTTATCGATCGCACGATAGGCATCGAATTCTTGCAGGATCTCATAGAACGAGAAGAGCGCATCGCGCGCTGGCGCATCATGAGTTCGATAGATGCACGGCATGCCGCGCTCAGAGAGCCAAGAGGCCACCAGATGGTTAGCGAGGATCATCGCTTCTTCGATGAGCTTGGTGGCTTCGGTCCGCTTTCGATAGCGGATGCCCGTAGGCGTGCCCTGATCATCGAGGATCGCACGTGCTTCAACGCGATTGAATTCCATGCAGCCTGCTGCATATCTTCGCTCATAGAGCCGCTCGGAAAGCGCCTTGGCAGCCTTGATCTTCTCAGCCAGCTGGAGGACCGTTTCATCGTCCAGCTCGACCGCACCGAAAGGTGCTGCTTCCTGCCTGAAGGCATCGATCAGAGCGTAAGGAGCAGAATCGATGAGCGCTTGCGCTTGATCATAGGAAAGGCGAGCATTTGAAGCGATCACGCTCGGGAATATCTCATAGGCAAGAACCTGGCCATCGCTTTTACGCAACGTGATATCGACCGACATCGCCAAGCGCTCACGCGCAGGTACGAGCGAACAGAGCTGATTGGAGAGCGCTTCGGGAAGCATCGGTATGACGCGATCGACCAGGTAGACCGAGCATCCGCGCCTGCGCGCTTCCCCATCAAGCGCAGAATCGAAGGGCACATACCCCGAAACATCAGCAATATGAACACCTAAGTGAACGTGCTCCCCTTCCACTTCCACCGAGAGCGCATCGTCATAGTCGCGCGCGTCGACCGGATCGATCGTGAAGACGAACCGATCGCGAATATCGCGATACCCGCTCGCAAGGGCGCCTGCAACATCGAGCACGCACGCATCCGCTTCATCGAGCGCCTGGTCGCTGAATTCGGTCTCGAGCTTGTGCTGTGCAACGATCAGATCAATCTCGAGGTTGCTCGAATCGCCCGCGCCGATCACCCGTACCACCTTGCCCGTTGCCGCGTTGTTGCGCGAAGGGTAGCTCACGATCTCCACTTCGACCAGACTGCCATCTTCGATGGAAGGGTTGTCCTTACGGAGCGTGAAGATATCGTGCGGAATGCGAGGATCGCTCGGAACGACCACCCCGAAGGGCTCAGCAACTTCATATCGTCCGATAATATGCTCATTTGCACGAGAGAGGATCTTCACGACACGCGCTGAAGGTTTGTATCCAGGTGCATGAGAATACCCTGCCTGCCGATCGCCGCGTTGTCTCATGCGCGCGACCAAGACAAGATCCCCAGGGAATGCGCCATTGCGTTCACTTGCGGGAATGAAGTATTCGCCTTCTGCAGTCTTTACGAAGCCGAAGCCTCGCGGTGCAACTTCAAGGATGCCTTGTGGATGCGACTTTGGGTGTTTACGTGCTTTGGATGAACGTCGTGCCATGAATCATCAGCGCTTCTAACGATTCGAAGCAGCGATCTCGAGCGCGATGGGCACTTGACGTTCGGTATTGGTGATGACGACATCGGGAGTGACACCCACTCCATCGATCGCACGACCTGAAGGAGAAAGATAGGTTGCCGCCGTATAGCGCAATGCACCACCGAAGGAGAGCGGCTGCATGACCTGCACCGATCCCTTGCCCTGCGTCTGAACACCCACTACGGTGGCACGCTGAGAATCTTGCAGCGCAGAAGCAAGCACTTCGGCAGAACCGGCCGTCTTCTCGTTGACCAACACTACTAAGGGAAGATTGGTCACTTCTGCGCCATCAGCGGTTTTCGTGGTGGTCGTATCTCCTGATTTGATCTGAACGACCGTACCGCTCTGGATGAAGAGCGATGCGATCTCCACTGCTTGGGTGAGATAGCCACCGGGGATATTGCGCAGATCGAGCACGAGCGCACTTGCGCCTTCGCTCGTTGCCTGAGCGATCGTCTTCTTCAGCACTTCAGCGCAATCGCTGCCAAGCTGCTTGATCTCGATATAGGCAATGCCGTTAGTGATGGAATAGGTGATATTGGTCTCGGGCGAGCTTTCGTAGCGCAAGGAGGTATTGAAGGTCGTTGCCCCCGCATTATCCTTTCCCGGCCTGCGCCAGGTGATATAGACCGTTTCGCCTTCATCGCGATGCAGAGTGTTGGTGACTTCAGGAAGTGACCACTGGTCCTTCTTCTCGCCGTCGATCGCTTCGACATAGTCTCCCGGCAGCACACCCATGTTCGCTGCTTCCGAACCTTCGAACACATCTACCACATAGCACGAGCCATCGGATTCACCGAAGAGCACCCCAATGCCTGTTGAAGGGCTGGAGACGCTGTTCAAATAGGTCTGATAGCTAGACGCATCGAAGTAGCGCGCGTAGGGATCGTTCATCGTCTTGATGAACGCATCGAGCGTTGCAGTGGTTGCGGAATTGAGATCGTAGGTGTCCACGCTATCGTTGGCGATGATGCCTTGCACTTCGGCAACGCGTGCCGAAAGGGAATCATACGTATTACCCGAAACCGTTTGACCAGGGTTTGTTTCCTGCTTCGTGGTGAAGCTCGTGAAGCCCATCGCTGTGAGCAGCTCGGTGTTGCCTCTGAACATGAACCCTGCAACGAAGAGCACGATCGCAACAATGCAAACACCAACAACCTTGATGATGTTTGCATTGCGTTTTTGGAGCTTATTCTTTTGAGAAGCGTGTTCCACTGATAGCCAATCTTTGCGCTACGACCAACGCTAGACCTTCAAGTAGCGGCGCATTGCGAACACTGAACCCAGCAAACCGATGACCAAGCCAGCGCAGAGAAGCGTTACATAGATGAGGATGAACGTGGTCGGTTCGACATTGATCGGAAGCCACGGGAGTGCCGAGGTGACACGCGGAAGCGCGAAGATACGGATGAGTTCGATGACTCCGATAGCGAGCAGAGCACCGATGATCGCATGCAGCGCACCTTCTGCCAAAAACGGTCCACGGATGAAGCCGTTCGAAGCACCGACCAAACGCATGATCGCGATCTCCTTGCGACGTGCGAGGATAGCGAGGCGAATGGTGTTATTGATGAAGATGAACGCGATGAGCACGAGCACGACGATAAGGCCGATGCCGATGTAGCGAATAGCATTCGTGAGCGAGAAGAGCTTGTCGACCGTCTTCTGGCCATACTGAAGCGAATCAGAAGGATCATCTGGGTTATCGCAGATCTTCACGAACGTTTCATTCTCAAGAATACGATTCGCGATGTCCGAGACCGACTGTGCTTCCGAAAGGTTCACATCGATCGATGCCGGAAGTGGATTCTCGCCATCGAGCTGAGCGACGATATCAGGATTCGAGGTCATCGAGTTAGTGAAGTTCTCGAGCGCCTGATCTTTAGTGGTAAAATCCACGCTCTCAACACCAGGAAGTTCCTGGATATACTGCTCGACCGCATTGATATCCTGCTCAGAAGCATCGTCGGCAACATAAGCCGTGATCGAAACCTGGTTCTCGACCGAGGTGACGACGTTGTTGATGATAACGCCGCAAATGCAGAAGATACCGATGATGAGCAACGAAAGGAAGATCGTGATGATCGAACCTAAGGCTGTAGAAAGATTACGCTTGAAACCAGTGAGCGATTCACGGAAGAAATAGAGCAAACTAGACATCGAAACCGTACACCCCCCTATCCTGGTCGCGAGTAAGATGACCCTTATCGAGCGCGACGACGCGACGACGCATGTTGTCTACCATCTCGCGATCGTGCGTAGCAACGAGCACGGTAGTGCCCGTGCGATTGATGCGTTCGAGCAAGTCCATGATGCCACGCGAGTTCTGCGGGTCGAGATTACCAGTCGGCTCGTCGCACACGAGCAAGGGTGGACGATTGACGATCGCGCGTGCGATACTGACGCGCTGCTGCTCGCCGCCAGAAAGCTGGTCCGGAAGCTTATCGAGCTTGTCTGCCAGACCAACCAGACGCAGTACCTCAGGCACTTGCGTACGGATGATGTGGCGCGATTTGCCGATTACTTCGAGCGCGAACGAAACGTTCTCAAAGACCGTCTTATTCGGCAACAACTTGAAGTCCTGGAAAACGCAGCCAATGTTGCGGCGCAGGTAAGGCACGCGCCAATTGCGCATCGAAGAGAGATCTTCATCAGCAACGTAGATATGACCCGAAGTAGCCGTGAGCTCACGGGTGAGCAGCTTGATGAACGTTGACTTGCCCGATCCGGAATGACCGACGAGGAAAACGAATTCGCCAGGATAGATATGCAGCGAAACATCATCGAGCGCTGGCTTGTTGGGCTGAGCGGCATAGATCTTCGTAACATGGTCGAAGGTGATGACGGGATTTCCCGTGCTTTGATTCACCGCTTCGACGTTTACCGTGGGCAACGCTTGCGAGAGTTGCTCGGTAAGATTTGGCGTAGCGTGCGCCGCGGCATGCCTGCCGGCGCTTCCGCCGTTATCATTTGTCACAGTATGCTCCATTCATAGTGTCGATTCTGAGACAAGAAAATTATAGCAAGGTTATTTGCGCGTGAGCACTTTTTTCGCTGCCTGGACGATAGAATCCGCATCGAGAGCGAAATACGCCATAAGTTCTTCAAACTCTCCCGATTTACCGAAGCGATCGCGCACCGCAACGAACTCGAGTGGCGTCGGCTGTGATTCAGCGCAAAGTTCGCTCACCGCTGAACAGAAGCCTCCATAAACAGAATGCTCTTCAGCAACGACCGCACAGCCGGTCTTGGCAAGAGAAGCCAGAATAGTCTCGGTATCGAGCGGTTTTACCGAAAATGCATCGATGACCTCGGCAGAGATCCCCTCTTCAGCGAGCTTCTCTGCTGCCTTTCTCGCTTCGGTGACCTCAAGGCCGCAAGCGATGATCGAGACATCGGTGCCCTCGTCGATGACATACGCCTTACCGAGCTCAAGCTCGACATCAGGCGCATAGACAGCAGGAACGCTCGCGCGACCCATGCGAACATACACCGGACCAGGAGTTTCAGCGGCCAAACGCAGCGCTGCACAAGCAGAAGCATAGTCGGCCGGAACGAGCACCTTCATAGGAGGAAGCCCGCACATGAGCGCAATATCTTCGAGCATCTGGTGAGAGCCACCATCAGGACCGACCGAGATGCCTGCATGGGTAGGTGCGATCTTCACATCAAGGTTGGCATAAGCGACCGTATTACGGATCTGGTCATAGCAACGCCCCGTACCGAACACCGCGAACGAACCGGTGAACGCGATATTGCCCGCAAGTGCCAATCCTGCAGCAACATCGATCATATTCTGTTCAGCGATGCCCACATTGAAGAGACGCTTGCTCTCTTCCTGGCCTGCTTGGGCGAACGCTTTCGTGGTGGTCGAACCGGAAAGATCGGCGTCGACCGCTACGATCGGCAGCCCTTGTTCGTAGAGCTCTGCCAGCGTTTTGCCATAAGCGGCACGAGTAGCTTTCTTTTCTTGAGCTTGCGTAGCATCTGCTAGTTTAATCACCGTCTACCTCGCTTTCGAGTTCTGCGAGCGCTTGTTTGGTCTGTTCCGCATCGGGAGCCTTACCGTGCCAGCCTACTTGGTTCTCCATGAAGGAGACCCCTTTACCCTTCACCGTCTTTGCAATGATGGCCTGGGGTTTTCCTGTTGAATTGCTTGGCAGTGAAGTGAAGAGGGCGATGAGCGCATCGATATCGTGCCCATCGACGTGATGCACTTCCCAGCCAAAAGCAGCGAATTTCTCATCGAGCTCGCCAGCGGAGCACACATCGCAAAGGCAACCATCGATCTGCAATCCATTGGAATCGACGATCGCGACAAGGTTGCCGAGTGCTTCAGCTGCGGCGAAATTAGCCGCTTCCCACACCTGGCCTTCTTCGCATTCGCCATCGCCCAAGACCGTATAGACCTTCTGATCGCCTCCTTTGAGGCGAAGGCCAGCTGCGAGCCCTGCAGCGACCGAAAGGCCCTGTCCGAGCGAGCCGGTAGAGACCTCCACACCAGGAAGCAGCTTGGAATCGGGATGACCCTGAAGCCTGCTTCCGAGCTTACGAAGGGTCTTAAGCTCGTCTTTGGGGAAGAATCCGGCTTCTGCGAGCGCTGCGTAGAGCGCAGGTGCCGCATGGCCCTTTGCGAGGATGAAACGATCGCGCGCTTCAGAAGTAGGATGAGCAGGATCGTAGGTCATAACATCACCAAAATAGAGTGCCGCTAAGACATCGGTACATGAGAGCGACCCTCCGGGGTGTCCGCTGCCTGCTTCATGGATCATCTCGATGATGTCCTTTCGCATGGCGTTGGCTTTTTGTTTTGCATGAGCAGATGCCATGGATTTCCTTTCGAGTGAAATGCGCTTATTGGGATGCGCGCCAACGGTGATATCCGATAACGAACTGATCGATATCGCCTTCGAGAGCAGCATCGACGTTTCCGCTCTCGATATTACTACGAGTGTCCTTGATCAGTCGATAGGGATACAGTACATAGTTACGTATCTGGCTGCCGAACGAGTTATCCATCTTCTCGCCCTTGAGCTCAGCGAGCTCAGCAGCACGCGCCTGCTCTTCTCGCTCATAAAGCTTACCGCGCAAGACGCGAAAAGCGGCTTCTTTGTTTTGAAGCTGTGACTTTTCATTTTGGCAGGTGACCACGATGCCGGTAGGAATATGCGTGAGGCGCACCGCCGAATCGGTCGTGTTCACGCTCTGCCCACCGGGCCCGCTCGAACGATAGACATCAACGCGCACGTCGTTGAGGTCGATCTCGATCTCGATGTCGTTCTCTTCGAGCACGGGTACCACTTCGACCGCAGCGAACGTGGTATGGCGACGCTTCTTCTCATCGGTGGGCGAGATACGGACCAAGCGATGAACGCCCGTTTCGCTGCGCAACATGCCATAAGCATGACGGCCTTCGATCTGCATGCTCACACGATCGAGTCCGATCCCTTCTCCTGGAACAAGATCGAGCAGCCTCGTCTTCCAGCCTTTCTTATCGGCATAATGGGAATACATCTTGTAGAGCATCTCGGTCCAGTCCTGAGCCTCTAATCCCCCACTGCCCGGATGGATCGTAAGGATCGCGCCAGAATCGTCATACGGACCATCGAACCAAGACTCGATCTCGAACGAATCGAGCATCTCTTCAAGCCGCGCAAGGCACGCATCCTCTTCTTCCTGAAAGCTCGCATCTTCTTGAGCAAGCTCAGAGGCGGTCTGCGCATCTTCGAGCAACGTTTGTGCCGAAGCGTAGCGCGCGAGAAGATCGCGTACATCGGAAGCACGCTTCGAAACACGCTGGGCAACATCGGTGTCGTCCCAGAAATCTGCTGCAGCAATCTGGGTCTCGAGTCCTTCAAGTTCGCTTTCACGTTCGTCGATATGGAGAAAACCGCGCGCATCACCAAGGCGCTTGCGCGCTGTATCAAGCGTGATCATAGATGGGAAACCTCATGCATTCAATCTCGTGTGATATCACCATAACGCACTTAGGCATGAGCACCGTGACATTTCTTGAATTTCTTGCCACTGCCGCAAGGGCATGGATCGTTGCGGCCCACGTTCGCAAAGGGGTCGTTCTTGTCCTTCTCCACCGGAACGTTGCGCGCGGGCATAGATTCCTTGGGATTTTCCGCGGGCATTCCCTGCGCCTGAACAGCCGCCTGGCGAACGCGCTGCGCCTGCGTTGCGCCCGAGTTGAGGCTCTCTTCGGGATTGGAATAGCTTACCGCGCCATCGAGCGGCGTTTCCTCGACCGGTGCGACCTCTTGAACCACGATCGGAGCACGCAGCAAGAAGCGCAGGAAGTCTTCGTAGATCGAAGACGTGAGCGCTGAGAACATAGCGTGCGCTTCTTCACGATACTCAACGAGCGGATCGCGCTGGCCATAGGCGCGCAAGCCGATCGAAGCTTTAAGGTAGTCCATATCTTGGAGGTGCGCCATCCATTTGGTGTCGATGAAACGCAGCATGACCTGAGATTGGATATCTTCGAAGATCGGGCCGATCTGCTCAGCACGCGTATCGTAGCGATCCTGGAAGTATTCGCAGATAAGATCGATGAGCGTATAGGCATTGTCGTCGTGATCGAGGCTCTCTACCTTAAGATCGCTGCTGCCTGTCATCTGCTCAAGCCACTGATCGAGCGGCTCGATATCCCAGTCGTCACTGGCCATCTTCGGCGAGACCCACTCGAGCACATTCGCCTCTACCGCGTCTTCGATGATCTCGGGGATGCGTTCGGTGAGGTTCTTGCCCTCAAGGATCGCATTGCGTTCGTTGTAGATAGCTTTACGCTGCAAGTTCATGACGTCGTCGTATTCGAGGACGTTCTTACGTGCAGAGAAGTTCACCGATTCGACCTGGCGCTGAGCGGTCTCGATCGCTTTCGAGACCATGGAGGCTTGGATGGGCTGATCTTCAGGAAGATGCGTTTTCTGCATCATGTTCGAGATCGAATCCATCTTCGATCCGCCGAACAAGCGCATGAGATCGTCTTCGAGCGAGAGGTAGAACTGCGTAACGCCCGGGTCTCCCTGACGTCCAGAACGACCGCGCAGCTGGTTGTCGATGCGGCGGCTCTCGTGGCGCTCGGTACCGATCACGCACAGACCGCCAGCGGCCTTGACCTCGAGCTTCTCCTGATCGGTGATAGCGACCGCACGATCACGGGCTGCCTCATATTGTTCTGTAGTGGGCTCTTCGCCCTCTTCGAGCTCTTCGACCAAGAATTCTTGTGCGAGCACATCAGGGTTGCCGCCGAGCAAGATGTCCGTACCACGACCAGCCATGTTCGTTGCGATCGTGACCGCACCCTTGCGGCCTGCCTGCGCAACGATCGAAGCCTCACGCTCGTGATTCTTCGCGTTGAGTACCTCATGCTTGATGCCTCGCTTAGAGAGCAAGCGGCTCAAACGCTCGGAACTCTCGATCGAGACCGTGCCGACCAGGCAAGGCTGCCCGTGAGCATGACGCTCAGCGATATCGTCTGCGACCGCATTGAACTTCGCATCGATCGTGCGATAGATGAGGTCGTTCTTGTCGTCACGGATGACCGGACGATTCGGTGGAATAGGCTGAACGGGCAGATCGTAGATCTGGCGGAATTCCGAGTCTTCGGTCATAGCGGTACCGGTCATGCCGGAGAGCTTATCGTAGAGCCTGAAGAAATTCTGCAACGTGATGGTCGCAAGCGTTTGGTTCTCTTGGCGCACGAGCACGTGCTCTTTTGCCTCAAGTGCCTGATGAAGGCCTTCTGAATAGCGACGGCCTTCCATGATACGACCCGTGAATTCATCGACGATCTTCACTTCACCATTTTGAACGACGTAGTCGACATCGCGATGGAAGAGGAACTGCGCTTTGAGCGCCTGCTGAAGATGATTGGGCATCTGGCCTGAAGGATCGCCATACAAGTCTTCGATGCCGAGCTGGAACTCGACCTTCTCAAGGCCTGCTTCGGTGGTATAGATGGTCTTCTTCGCTTCATCCATCTCAAAATCCACGTTGCGTCGAAGCGAAGGCACGATAGCCGCGAACTTCTGATAGAGCTCGGCTGCCTGCGAACCCGCACCAGAGATGATGAGCGGCGTACGCGCTTCGTCGATAAGGATCGAGTCGACCTCGTCTACGATCGCGAAGCTATGGCCGCGCTGAACGCGACGGTCTGCACGCGCGACCATGTTGTCGCGCAGATAGTCGAAACCGAATTCTGAGTTCGTGCCATAGGTCACATCGGCCTGGTACTGAGGGATCTTCTCTTCAGGGTCCATGCCGTTTTGCAGAAGACCGACCTTCATGCCAAGGAACTCGTATACTTGCCCCATCCACTGACTGTCGCGTGTGGCAAGATAGTCGTTCACGGTGACGATATGCACGTTGTTCCCCGGAAGCGCATTGAGGTATCCCGCAAGGGTCGAAACGAGCGTCTTGCCTTCGCCGGTCTTCATTTCGGCGATCTTGCCATCATGGAGCGCCATCCCACCGATGAGCTGCACGTCAAAGTGACGAAGCCCCAGCGTGCGCTTGCTCGCTTCCCTTACCGCAGCGAATGCTTCGGGCAGCACGTCGTCGAGCGTTTCGCCCTGATCGAGTCGTTCGCGCAATTCGACGGTCATATGCGAGAGCTCTTCGTCGCTCTTCGCTTCCATGGTCGGCTCGAGCGCATTGATGCCTTCGACCACTTTCTGATAATTCTTCAAAGGCTTATCTTCGCCCATGCTCAAAAGCTTGGTAAAGAATCCCATTCGAGGGCCCTACTTTCTCTTTAAGATCACGGTCGCACAGAAACGCGTTCCGCGCGACCGTTGCTGTTACTCATCCATTTGCGCGATAACGCGCTCATTTGATCGGTAACATTGTACGCTTTTTCACCCGAAAGCCCTACTTGTGCATCGAACATACACGAAGTTCAGGCGCGTTTCCACAAGCTCACCACGGAATCTAAGAAGCATCGGCAAGGATCGCATCATAGAGCTTGCGAAGCTTGGTCGTCCCTTCGATGCCGAAGCGATCGATGAGCGCACGTCTGCAGACGAAATACTCGTTGAGCGCTTCACCATGGCGACCCAGCTTCCAAAGCGTGAGCATGAGCAGATAGCACACATCCTCGCGTGTCGGTTCGTTATCGAAGGCGAAGCGGAAATAGCGCAAAGCAAGAGCGGTCTCGCCAGTTTTGCGCAACTGCTCTCCCCCGTTGACGAGCGCCTCGATCAATCGATCGTGATGCTGCTTGCGCGATGCGATCACTTCCGCAGTCTCATCCCCCGGCAGAAGCGGGCCGCGATAGATATCTTCGAGCGCCTCTATCGCCTTCTCGTAGAGCGGAATATCGAGTGTTTCATACCGAAGGCGCTTGCAGATCGAGGTGAGGAGCTGCGTGTCGGTTTCAACGAGCGTGGAATTGAGCGCGACCGACTGCGGATAGCTCTCGAAGAACGGACAGTCGCCATCACGATCGAAGATGCTCTTGTTGAGCAAGCTCCACATCGAGTACAGGCTTTGACGCGCATTGCGCTCCGACGAATTCGGCCACATCGTTTGCTGGATCCAGGGACGGGATACTTCACGACCATCGTTGATGGCCAGAAGCGCGATCAGAAGGCGAAGTTGCTTGCGCACTTTGGTCTTGATCGTGATGTTCGGATCGTATGCTTCGATCTCGAAACGGCCGAACATATTGATACGCAAAGCCTTCTTTCCTGTAGGTGCGAGCTGAGCGAGCGGCTCATCGTCGCAGCAGACGAGCAGATTTTCGCTTTTATGCCCCTGTCTCCAGGTACGACGTTGCCTGCTGAGCGATTCCCGCAGTGCTTGGATACGGGTCAGGATCGCGTCGTTGAGAAACTGGTACACACGCTCGCCGAAGAGCATGTGCGCAGAATCGAAGAGCACCAGCTCGATGCTGTTGGGGGCAAGGAGCTTAGTACCACGTGATAAGAAGCGCGTCATCATGCGCTCGAACTCGGTGAGCATGTTCTGTTCCTGCTCTTCCAACACATCGAACAGCCCTGATCGGTCTTGCTCCTTTACCGTTTCTTCCTCCAGGCGTTCATTCCATGCGAAGAGCAACATCCGAGCGAAGACACAGAGCGCGAAGAGGCTCTCTTTCACGCTGTAGCCACTGCTCGTGAGCGCCTTGAGCTTTTCGAAGCCCTTGAGAGGATCCTCGAGCGCATACGCGAGCATCCGCACCAGATCGCGCGAGAGCATCGGTCGCTCGGGCGCGTGAAGAGAAGCGGTGCTCCCTAGCTGCTGAATGCAAGATGAGATCAACGAGCTCACCCGCACTCGATCATGGCCTTCGATACCAACGAGCAAGATATAGACCAGCGCTTCACTGAGCTCGGGACATGATCCTCCCGCAGCTCCGTGCGGTTCGCCGGAAAGAGGATCGGCCTTCTTGAGCTCTGAGATGAACTGAGGTGCGGTATGCAAGAGCCTTTGAGCGCTCTCCCCTTCTCCTATCAAAGCGAGCGCAAGAACGATCGCTCTCATCCTTCTTTCGGAGCTGAATCGCTCGCGTGGGAGCGTACGGGCGAGCGCAAGGAGCGCAAGAGGCTTTCCCGCATAGAGGAAGCTCGTTGCATGCGCATCGAAGAAACTGGCGCGTTTCGCAGCTTGCGACAAACCGCAAGCAAGCTGCGTTGCAAGCTCCAATCGATCGTGCTTGAGCAGATGGTTCAGCAAGCATTCGACGAGCAGTTCGTCACGTTCGAACATACCGAGCTTCACGCGCATATCCGAAAGATGCTTGCGTAAGAGCAGGAAACGCTCTTGCTCCGAAAGAACCGCACAGGAGAAGAGCGGGCTGAGCGCTGTGATACCGACATAGGGATAGGCGTGTTCAAGATCGCGCACAAGTGCCGTGTCAAGCGTTCCTACATAAGCGTTGAGCTCGTGAAGTGCGCCCGTTTCAAGAATGAGCATGATGAAGGTCAATGCCTCAAGTGAGGAGGTGATCTCTTGCTCCATCAGCGTATCGAAGAACAGCTTGTGCGCTTGTACGGCGCTTTGCGGATAGCCCACTATTGCGCGCAGATTCACCTCACCCTGAGCTACTCCCTGCTGAGATGCTTCATCTTCTTGAAGCGAGCTTGTTCCGTTGTTTCGCTCATGCTTGTCGAGCAGAAGAAGCTGCGCATCGATCACTTCGGGATAAGGCTTCTTGATCTTGGTCCACCGCGTGTCTTTGGTAGTCAGGATGACCTCATCACCCGCATCGAGAGCTGCACCGATCACAGAACACAAGATCGAGAAACGATCCGTGTCGAGCGTAGGGCAATCGTCGATGATGATAAGCCGTGGTGCACCCTCTTTCTCCACGTGCAGGTCTACCTTCGCCTGAGATCCTTTAGCCTGAGCCTCGTCGAGCAAAATGAGAAAGGCCGGTTCGCTCGCATCGATCCAGAAGACGGTTCCATCTGCGAACACTTCGTGCGCATACTGATACGCTAGAACCGATTTCCCGAAGTGCGCGGGGCCACAGATGACGCGCAAGGCTCTCCGGCGCGCAAGGAGCATAGCAAGCAGACGTTTACGCGCAAAAAGAGGAGTGCGCGATTCGCTGAACGCGTGTTCTATTGCTTGATATTCCGAGATGTCTTCCAACATGAGAAGCACCTCCTTGTAAGACGGCAAACACCGCTCATAAGAATTTTTGCATGCTATCACAACTAAAAGTGCGAAACAAGCAGGTAAAACGCTTGTATCTTGCACAAGATCCTGGCGCAAATCAACCAACGTTCGAACGGGATGGAACGCTCGACTGTCCTGCATTTCGCCGCGCACAACAGATTCTCAAAAACAGCAAGAAAAAGGCCGAGCGTGATGCTCGGCCTTCTTTGTTTCAACTGGTAGCCCCGACCGGATTCGAACCGGCGATCTCCGCCTTGAGAGGGCGGCGTCCTAAACCGCTAGACGACGGGGCCATGTTGGCTGGGGTGGAAGGAGTTGAACCCTCACATACGGTACCAGAAACCGCTGTCCTACCATTAGACGACACCCCAATGTGCGCTGCGCCACAAGAACTTGACGCGAATCGGTATATTATCGGTATTGGTTCCGTTCGTCAAGAAAGAACGCGCACTTTTTCCAAGGGTGGCATCTTTACCCCTCTCGCCCACCTGTTCTCGATCGTTAAGGACGAAGCAAACCCCTTTCAGAGGAAGCTTACTTCTTCTTCGAGCGTTTGTTCTTCTTGTCCTTCTTGCACTTGCAGCCATCGCCGTGATGATGGTGATGATGGTGATGCCCATGCCCGTGCCCATGTCCGCCACAGCAGCAATCTTCATCATGGCCTTCTCCACTATCAGCGAACAGATAGCCATGCTGATAAGGATCGCTCTCCACATAGAGATTGATCGGATAGGTGAGATATTCGATCGGACGAAGTTGATCGACCGTGATGTATCCTGCAGGCGCATCGATCACCGTTGGGATGCGGTTGACGATATCGGCGCACGTATGCTCGACCGTTGCAGGCTTCGTGACCGCGAATTCCGTATCAGGTTCGCCAAGGATCTTCCAATCGCACAGATCGCCATCATCAGGGCCATACACCTTACCGATGCATTGCGTCTCGATAACCGGCCCCTGCTGGGTCTCGGTGGTGACCACCGCGCTCATACCGATGCACTTTCCTGCTGAGATAGTCTTGCCCATCGTCTCGGAATACGTATCGACCTCAGCGATGAAAGGAACACTTTTCTGCGTCTGCGATTTGATCGTCCAGCCCATAAGGTTGCAGAGCGATTCGTTCGAGTTCCACATATAGGAAGGCTCGATCTCTTCAGGGTGCGCGAGCGTTTTCTCGAATTCCTCAGGCGTCAGATCGACTCCATGCGCCTTTGCGAGCGCAAGCCCATAATCCTCAACATTATAGCTGGTAGCACCTTCGATCCTATCGATGCGATGAACACCGCCTGCAATACAGCCGACCATGTTGATCCAGTAGATGTCTTGCATACCCGCACCCGTGACCGTGCAGCCTGCTTCTTTAGCGAGCGCATCGATGCGATTGGTGATCTCGGGTGAAGTGGTCCAGGAGTAAATTGCTTCTTCGCAGGTAGTTACTACGTTGATACCACGCGATACGCAATCGATGAGCGCCGGCTCGATATCCTTCATGAAGCTGAAGAGCGTGACCACTGCGATCTGCGGATCACATTCGTCGAGCACCTTATCAGCATCGTCTGAAATGAGCACCCCAAGCTTCACACCCAGTTCAGCATAGTCTCCCACATCCATACCCACAATCTCTGGGTTCGTATCGATCGCACCGACGATCTCGGCACCATTCTCATAAAGATAGCGAAGCGTATACTTCGCCATCTTGCCACATCCATATTGCACAACCCGAATCTTTTCTTTATTCATGGCTGCTCCTTCCCTTTGGTTGCACCCATACTAACAAGCAGCTCAGCATAGAGAAAGCGCACCTGCGAATTGTAATGGTTGCGTTTCCTTGCAAACAAAAAGCGCGAAGGCACTGCACCCTCGCGCTTGAAAGATCTATAGTCTGCAGAAGCAGTTACGGAAGCAGCAATTGAGCGATCTGCACCGCATTGAGCGCTGCGCCCTTGCGGATCTGATCCGCTACCACCCAGAACGCCAAGCCGTTCTCGACCGACGGGTCCTTGCGCAAGCGGCCGATGAACGTATCGTTTGTGCCAGCCAGCAAGCCCGGCATCGGATAGAGCTTGTTATCCGTATCGTCCATGACGACCACGTTCGGCGCTTCCTCGAGAGCCTCACGCGCTTGCTCTGGCGTGATAGTGCTCTTGAATTCGACATTGATCGATTCGCCATGACAACGGAGCACAGGGACGCGCACGCAGGTGGCGCTTACCGCCAGGCTATCATCGTGCATGATCTTCTTCGTTTCCACGACCATCTTCCACTCTTCCTTCGTGGAAGCATCCTCCATGAACACATCGATGTGCGGGATCACGTTGAACGCGATCTGATGCGCGAATGCATCCACGGTAAGATCCTTGCCCTCCAGGAATTCGCGGGTCTGCTCATAGAGCTCGTCCATCGCAGCAGCGCCAGCGCCTGATGCGGCCTGATAGGTCGAAACGACCACACGCTTGATAGGAGCGATATCGTAGAGCGGCTTTAGCGCAACCACCATCTGGATGGTGGAGCAGTTCGGATTAGCGATCACGCCGTTGTGCCACGCCACATCTTCCGGGTTGACCTCAGGAACGACCAGCGGCACGTCCTCTTCCATGCGGAAAGCGCTCGAGTTATCGATCATGACCGCGCCTGCAGCAACAACCGCCTCGCGCATTTCTTTCGAAACACCCGCGCCAGCCGAGAAGAGCGCGATATCAACGCCCTCGAAGCTTGCCGGGGTCATCTCTTCGACGATCAGATCGCCTGCGGGAACCTGGCCACAACCCTTGAAGGGAAGCTTCTTGCCTGCCGAGCGCGAAGAAGCGAGCGCACGCACCTCAGAAGCAGGAAAATCGAGGTCATGCAGCACCTCGAGGAATTCACGACCTACCGCGCCGGTGGCGCCTGCAACCGCAACAACCGGATTAGCGGGAATCTCTTTCGTCCAAGCCATGTTCTAACGTCCTTTGTTCATCTTGGCAGCGATCTCTTCGGCGGAAAGCTGCGTTTCTTCGAAAATACTATCTGAATCGAGCCCGAATTCAGTATGGAGGCACTGAACTGCCGTTTCTACCTGATCGCCGTCGACCACGACCGAGATACGGATCGGGCTGGTGGAGATCATCAAGATGTTGACCTTGTTATCGGCGAGCGCTTTGAACGCACGTGCAGCCACACCAGGGCTCGATTTCATACCCGTGCCGACCAGGGAGACCTTTGCGATGTTCTCATCCACGAAGACCTCTGAGGCGTTGAGCTCTTTGGCGATCTCGTCCACCGCAGCAAGCGCAAGATCACGCTGCGAACCTGGGAACGTGAAGCTGATGTTAGCATTGCCACCGCTCGTGGCATTCTGGATGATCATATCGACCGAAACGCGGTTGCTCGCAAGAAGCGAGAAAACGCGTGCAGCCATGCCTGCTTCATCTGCAAGACCACGAATGGTGACCTTCATCTCCGATGTATCGTGAGCAATGCCCGTGATAATGGCGTGTTCCATGTTTGGAGCAACCTCCTTGACGATAGTTCCCGGCTCATCGCTAAATGCCGAACGGGAATGAATGACCACCTTGTATTTACGCGCGAATTCAACAGCGCGTGACTGCAGGACTCCTGCACCTTCGCTCGAAAGCTCGAGCATATCATCGTAGGAAACCACATCGAGCTTGCGCGCATGGGGAGCAACGCGCGGGTCGGCCGTATAGATGCCGTCGACGTCCGAATAGATCTCGCACACATCCGCATCAAGACCCGATGCCAAAGCGACAGCCGTAGTATCCGAACCACCGCGACCGAGCGTAGTGATGTCACCATCATGCGTAAGGCCTTGGAAGCCTGCGACCACCACGATCGCACCGCGCTCGAGCTCTTCGCGAATGCGATCCGCTTGAACGATCTCAATCTTCGCGCTGGAGAATTCATCATCAGTAACGATGCCGGCCTGCCAACCGGTGAAACTCATTGCTTCATGGCCGAGCGCCTGGATAGCCATCGCTAGTAACGCCATGCTGACTTGCTCGCCCGTTGAGAGCAGCATGTCCATCTCGCGTTTGGTAGGGATGGTATTCACCGCATTGGCAAGATCGAGCAGTTCATCGGTGGTCTTGCCCATAGCGGAAACCACCGCAACGACCTGATTGCCCTCTTCCTTCTTTTGGATGAGGCGTTTTGCAACATTCTGGATGCGTTCGGGCGATGCGACCGAGGTACCGCCGAACTTAGCAACAACAAGTGACATGGTTAACTTTCTTCTTGAGAAAACTGCACAACAAAGATAACACAATCACGTGCGAGCAACCTGTCCGTGCAGCTAGAAGAAAGTATTTTTCTGTAAACGTAATGGTTGGCGCGAAGCTTCCCAAAAAGCACAGCTTGCGTGGCTTATCGCTTGCGAACGGAGCGACTAGCCATTCTTGAGCACGATCGCGCTCATGCGATCGGCGATCGTTTCGCACTGGTCGATACAGTCTTCGAACAGATCGAAGATCGATGACCAGACCATAACGCGCATGAAATGCTCAGAATCTTCAGTGAACAAGCGTCGCATAGCTTCAAGGTAGAGACGGTCGGCTTCTTCTTCGAGATCGTTGACCTCAACGACACCCGCTTTGAACGGCACGGACTTACGTGCCCGCGGGAATTCCTTCACAGCACCGCACAGTGCGATGCAGGATTTATGCAGGATCTTCGCGAATTCGATCGCATCGGTATGCATGAAACGCACATCATACATATAGAAGCTCAAGATGAGCTCTTCGATCAAGTCGACCACCTCATCAAGTGAGGAAGCGATCGAAGTGATATCCTCGCGATCGAGCGGTGGCACAAAATCGGGCAAGAGCGCATCGTGAATGCTGTGATGCACTTCATCGGCCTCGTTCTCGATCCGATGTGCTTCTGGCAGGTATTCCTGAAGCTTCTCAGCACGGTCGAAGTTCTCGACCACGAGCATGAGCAGTTCTGCTTCTTTCGCAGCAAGCTCCGCCTGCGAAGCGAAGGCATCAAAATAGTTGAACTTGGTGGTTCTCCGTTTCATAGCGTGTAAACTCCTCAAAGCTCTGTGCTCTTAGCGCGACCTCCGTGCATGAGGCAATGCGCGCGTCTTTCCTATTGTAGCGTTACTTCAGCAGAAGTAGCGGAAGACACGGCGTTGTTCATCACCGATCGTGGTAAGCGAGTTATGACCGGGAAGCACGAGCGTATCATCGGGCAGCTGCGAGAGACGCTTGAGCGATTTGCGCATCTGCGCATCATTGCCACCCTCGAAATCCGTACGCCCGATAGAGCCAGCGAAGAGCGTATCGCCTGAGATGAGCACGTTGGCACGCTCGATGTATTCACCGTATTCGGAATCAAGGAACAGGCAGATGCCGCCGGGGGTATGACCAGGCGTTGCGATGACCTTCCATTTCATATTGCCGACCGTGACCGTATCGCCATCATTCAGCGTCTTATCGACCTTGCATGAAGCAACGAGCGGACCGAAATCGGGTGCCGGCTGGTTCTCGATGACCGGAGTATCGATGGCAGAAGCATACACGCAAGCCCCTGTTGCCTCTTTCAGCTCTTTGAGTGCGCCCACATGGTCGCTGTGATGGTGCGTGCAGATGATCGCATCGAGCTTACGGTCGCCGATGAGCGCCAGGATGCGGTTCACATCCGCAGAAGGATCCACCACCATCAAGCCTTTGCCATCGCTGATGAAATAGGTGTTGTTCTGGATCATTCCCAGAATGAGAAATTCGATATCCACGCAGGCACCGGTAACGATGAAGCCGCGCTCTCCACGGGTGATCTCTATAGTTGACATGGGCAATCCCTCCTGTTCGCTGCTACAAAACGCAGTAGCCCTTATTTTGAATCCGAAGTCGCGTTCGGCATCATGCGGCGCGCCTCGAATACCCCCTCGACCGACTGGAGACGCTGCAAGATGCGCGAAATAGCGGTCGTATCTGAAACTTGAAAGAGAAAACGCATCTCGACCATGCTATCACGATGGGTGGTAGAAGAGACCGAGAGCACGTTCGCTCCATTATCGGCGAAGACCTTCGCCACATCGAGAAGCAGATTCAAGCGGTCGAGCGCTTCGATCAAGATCTCGACGTTGAACGATACCTTACCTGAAGGCGCGGTATCTGCCCAATGCACCTCGATGATGCGTTCGGGATGACGCCTGAGATCCTGTGCATTCGGACAATCGCTACGATGAACCGAAACGCCGCGCCCACGCGTGACGAAACCAACGATGTCATCGCCTGGAACCGGGTTGCAGCAGCGCGAAAGGCGCACGAGAACATCGTCGATACCGCGCACCACAATGCCGTTATCCGCATGTGTCTCGTGCTTCTTCGGACGCTTGACGCTCGTGAGCATGGGAGGCATCTTGCCTGTTGAAGATGCGGAAGTGCCAATGCCGGGCTTTTCAGCGTCTTCGGTTCCCTTGTCGACCAGGATCTTCAGCAAGCGGTTGGCAACGAGCTGAGCGCTCTCCTTACCGTTGCCGATCTTGACGAGCATGTCATCGGAGTCCTTGAACCCGAGGGTCTCTGCGACCTGCTTGATCGCGCGCATCGATTGCGCAGACGAGATACCCAGCCCGTGCTTGCGCATTTCGCGGGTGAGCTTATCGTGCCCTGCCTGGAGATCGTCGCCACGAGAGATCTTCGAGAAATAGGAACGGATCTTCGAGCGCGCAGAGGGGGTCTTCACGATATTGAGCCAATCGCGTGAAGGACTGGCGCTCTTCTGCGTGAGGATCTCAACACGATCACCCTGCTGGAGCTCGTAGCTCAGCGGCACGATGCTGCCGTTGACCTTCGCTCCCACGCAGTGGTTGCCCACTTCCGTGTGGATCGCGTAAGCAAAATCGACCGGCGTGGAACCAGCGCGCAAGCTGAGCGCTTTGCCCTTGGGAGTGAAGACGTAGACTTCCTTCGGTGCCAAGCCAACCTTGAGCGATTTCAAGAACTCGCGTGAATCCTTCGTCTCGTCTTGCCAGTCGACCATCTCGCGCAGCCAGGCGATCTGCTTCTCGAGATCCTTATCCCCCTTCCGCGTGCCGCTTTCCTTATAGCGCCAATGAGCGGCAACGCCATATTCGCTCACGCGGTGCATCTCTTCGGTTCGGATCTGCACCTCGAGCGGACGTCCCGCAGGACCGATGACCGTAGTGTGCAGGCTTTGGTACATGTTGAACTTCGGCATCGCAATGTAGTCTTTGAAGCGCCCTGGCATCGGATGCCAGAGCGTGTGGACCGCACCGAGCACCGAATAGCAATCGCTTACGGAGTCCACGATGATGCGCACCGCGATCAGGTCATATACCTCAGAGAAACCCTTGCCCTTCTTCGTCATCTTTGAATAGATAGAGTAGAGATGCTTCGGGCGCCCCATGAAGCGCGCCTCGACACCGATCTTCTCCATCTCCTCTTTGAGGATGTCGATGACGTTCTGCAGATATTCCTCGCGCTCATGGCGGGTTTCCGAGACCATGCGCGAGACCTGCTTGAATTTGTTCGGCTCGAGATAGAAGAAGGCAAGATCCTCAAGCTCCCATTTGATGGAGCTGATGCCCAGGCGGTGTGCGATCGGTGCATAGATCTCGCGCGTTTCACGCGACTTGAAGATACGGCGATCCTCGCGCAGCGCTGAGAGCGTGCGCATGTTGTGCAAACGGTCGGCAAGCTTGATGACAACCACGCGAATGTCGCGGTTCATCGCCACGAGCATCTTGCGGAACGTCTGCGCCTGTTCATCGTTCAAATCTTCGACCTCGATCTTCGAGATCTTCGTGACGCCATCCACGAGCTCTGCGATCTGCGGCGAGAACTCTTCTGCCACCTGTTCTTTGGTTGCGGCGGTATCTTCAACGGTATCGTGCAGAAGCGCGGCACAGAGCACTTCGACGTCCATGCGCAGATCGGCTAGGATGATAGCGACCTCGACCGGATGGATGACGAACGGTTCGCCCGATTTGCGCTTCTGGTCACCATGCGCTTCGGAAGCGAACGCGAAAGCACGCTTAAGGAGCGCCAGTTCATCTTCGTTCAGATAGCCTGAGGCCAGCTCGAGGAGCGCCTCGAAGCGCTCTTCAGCCGAAAACCCCTGCGGCGCCGTAGTTGCCGCCGCGATGAAGGGATCGATCGAGGTCGTGCTGCCCGATAGGTTCTGTATTGCGTTCTTAGGCGGCATCCTACTACCTCTCTTCTTCAGTGTGCGGCATAAGCGGCTTTTGAACACAGCGTTCGAGCTCTTCGGCAGAGCAAGAGAGCACCCAATCCTTGAAACGATCGAAGGAAGCGATCTCGTCCACACCCTCGCGGTAGCGAACACTGTCTATCAGTTCCACTTTACCTTTATAGTCTACGACATGAATGAAATGATGCGTATTGTCATTCACCTGTTCGGTACGCGTTTCTACCAGACCAAGCTCTTCGAAGACCGCAACGCCCGAGCGCGTCTGATCGATAGAGACCGAAAAGGTCGGGAACAGCGACGTAACGCTTCTTGCAAGTTGATCGAATGCGAACGCATAGAAGCGCTCTTCGCTCGCCTTCTGCTGACGACGCAATTCGCGATAGATCTGTGCCATATTGTCGTGCGTGGGCGTCATCTCGTGCAGGATCGATTGGTTGATCGAGCCATCATTGCGTCCGAAGAGCAGATGGATGAAGGCATCTTCCCCATCGCGGCCCGCCCGCCCGCTCATCTGGTTGAACTCGACCTCCGAAAAGGGCATATGGTAGAGCACCACATGACGGATATGAGGAAGATCGACCCCTTCGCCGAAGGCTGAGGTAGCTATGAGCACGCTCAGTTCGTCATTGCGGAACAGCTCCTCGATCCGATTGCGCTCCGCACGGGTAAGCCCCGCATTATAGAAGCCGATACGCCATGCGAGATGAGGCACCAGTTCGCGCAAACGCTTGGTGAGCATGATGGTTTCCATGCGAGAGTTCACATACACGATCGTCTTCTCTCCCGATGCAACGATCGAAGCAAGGTAGAGATCGCGCTTGCGTATGTTGCGTTTATCGTCGATATGCAGATTGGTGCGTACCCACTCATCTGCCACATAGACATCGAGCGGCAAGAGATCGATCAGGCCCTTCGCGATCGCATCGTTAGCGGTCGCGGTAACAGCGAGAACCTGCGGATCGCCAAGCGCATGCAGGCAATCGCAGATATGCTTGTAAGCAACGCGGAAATCCTCGCGCGCCAGTCCTACATGGTGGGCCTCATCGATCGTCACGAATCCGAACGAGCCCTTCTTCGCAAGCTCGTTCACGTGGCAGGCCAGGTATTCTGGCGTAGTGAGGATGATATCGACGCTTCCCCGTTCGAGACCAGCGAGGATACGCGCGCGTTCTTCTTGCGGGGTAGCTCCCATGAGCACTTCGACGGTTATGCCGAAGCGTGAAACCACCTCACGCAGATGGAACGCCTGATCGGAGATGAGCGCACGCAACGGATAGAGGAAGATGCTCTGTTTATGCTGTTTGAGCGCCAGTTCGATCGCGAAGAGGTGGAAGATGAGCGATTTGCCCCGTCCCGTTCCCATGACCGAGAACACCGACTCCCCTGCGTCGAGCAAATCGAGCGTCTTGGCTTGCGCTTCATGGAGCGTCGCTGTTCCAATGAGAGCAGAAGCGAGCTTGCTGCGCAGGGTCTGCGGTTCTCTCTTCGCGAGCACCTCCCACTGCTCGCGGTTGCTCTTGACGAAAGCGTTCGAAGGTTCCTCTTGCGCCCCAAAAGAAGCAGAAGGACACGCATCGCAATATGAATCGCTCAGCTCGTGGAGAAAGGAGGTGGTCGCCTGATCGCAGCATGGGCAGTCCGAAGCATCGAGCGGTGCGATATGGTCCACCATCGCTTTGACGCTTCTGTAGTTCTTCCACGTATCGATCTGCAGACGGAATACCGCATCGAGCGCGCATTTGCACCTGAGCAGCTCCGTGATGTTGGGAGCACGGAACATGATAGCCGCAACGCTGTTCACCCCATCGGAGAGCCGTGCTGAGAGATGATTCTTCTCAGCCCCGACCGCTTTTGCCTGCTCCAAGAACACACCTCGCGCAAGATAATGCGGAACGGCGTTCTCTTGACCGAAGGGAGCAAGGAGATCGATCTTCGCAACGTTTTCGAGCGTGAGCTCCGAAAGATCGACGATCGCATCAGCTTTCACACTCGCCTCGAAGCATTCAGCAGGAAGCGTATCGAGATACGAGCAGAGCTCGCGGTAGAATTCATCGAGATTCGCACTCGGCAACGTGACGCCCACCGCTGCCTCATGCCCGCCGTAACGGGTGAGAAGATGCTTGCAGTGCTCGACCGCTTTGAAGAGATTGATATCTCCTACGCTTCGTCCCGAGCCGCGCGCTTCGCCATCTTCGATCGTAAAGAGCAGCGAAGGCACGCGATAGGTATTGACCAGGCGCGAAGCAACGATACCCTTCACTCCTTCATGCCAGCCTTCGCCAAAGACCACGAGCGCACGTTGACCCGTATAGCTCTGCGCTGCCTGTTCTTGAGCAACCTCGGAAAGCTCAGCCTCGATGCGGCGGCGTTCGTTGTTGTTATCCTCGAGCTGCGCTGCGAGGCGCATGCATTCAGAGGGATCGTCGCAGAGAAGCAGATCGAGCGCAAGCTGAGCATTGCCCATGCGCCCTGCCGCATTGAGCCGCGGAATGAGCGTGAAGCCAAGGTTAACCGAGCTCAAGGTGCCGGGCTCTATGCCTGCCTGGACCATGAGCGCTTCGATGCAGGCACGCGGTTCGCTGTTGAGCATTGTAAGGCCCTCTGCAACGAGTGCGCGATTCTCATCCACCATGGGCATAAGATCGGCGATCGTGCCCAGCGTTGCCAGATCGACCAGGTCGTGCCAAAGATGCGGCTTGCCCAGTCGAGCCCCTAAGGCTTGAATGGCCTTGAGTGCGACCCCTGCACCTGCCAGGATCGAACTCGGGTTGTTTCCGCATTTCGGATCGATGAGCGGCACCCCTTTGGGCACCGCTTCGGCAGGCTCATGATGGTCGGTGATGATGACCTCGATGCCTTCGCGTTTCAAGTGCTCGACCTCATCGGAGGCAGCGATGCCGTTATCGACCGTGATGACCAGATCGGGGCTCATCCCAATAACGCGCTCGATCGCCTTAGCCGAAAGTCCATAGCCCTCTTCGAAGCGCAAGGGAATGAAGGAAATGACCTCTGCCCCGAGCGCTCGGAGCCCACGTGTCATGATGGAAGTTGCCGTTATGCCGTCCACATCGAAATCGCCGAAGACGAGGATACGCGCGCTGCGTTTGAGCGCTGCGAGCAATCGTTCGATGACCTCTTCCATGCCTTCGATGTCATACGGGTCGCGCCAATCGCGCACGAGCGATGGGTGGAGGAACCTCTCCACCTGCTCATCTTGAATGACCCCGCGCGAAGCGAGCGTAGCAGCTATGAAATAAGGAAGGTCGAAGGTCTCGGCAAGATGGGTTACCACCGCCTGGTCGACCTGCTTGACCAGAATCTTCGCTGACATTGAGAATACCTACCATACGTCTTGTTGTTCGTAGGTTATTTTCGCATATCGAAGCGTGTTTGCCGAGGTTTAATTGAAGGTGTTTTGTGTCTTTTCAAGTCCGTGCTCAACTAAGTAGGCACACGCCTCTGCCCCACGCTGGCAAGCATGCTCGAACTCTTCCAAAGCCTCTTTGCGCGGTGTGGCTAGTACGAAATCCACGACCGGCATCTTCCCTGGTGGGCGACCGATACCGATGCGAACCCGATTGAATTCGCGCGTCTTCGTCTTGTCGATGATCGAACGCAGGCCATTATGTCCCGCGTGTCCTCCCCCACGCTTCACACGGATCGAGCCAGACGGAAGATCGAGATCATCGTGAATGACGATGACTTCATCAGGAGAGACGCCATAGGCTTTCATGAGATTGGCGACCGGACCGCCAGAGAGATTCATATAGCTTTGGGGTTTTGCAAGGATGATCGCTTCACCATCGAGCGCACGGGGCTTCACTTCGGCAACGAGCGCGCCGCCCTTGTCCTTCCAATAGTTCGCGCCCCATTCACCTGCCAGCACATCGATCGTATCGAAGCCGGCATTGTGGCGCGTGTGAGCGTAGTCTTCGCCAGGATTTCCCAGGCCAACGATAAGATACATCGTTAGAGCGCGAAATCCGGGTCGAAGAGCTCGGAGATGGAGCCATTGGAGAAGACCGCATTTATCGCATGCGCGAAGAGCGGAGCGACCGAAACCACCTTGATCTTGCCCTTAGCGAGTTCTTCTTCAGGAATGGGGATGGTGTTGCAGACCACCACTTCTTCAATATCGGGATCATGAAGGCGCTCGAAGGCAGGACCCGAAAGAATGGGATGGGTTGCGGTAACGTAGATCTTCTCGGCACCATTGTTCTTGAGCGACTTGACCGCACCGATGACCGAACCAGCCGTGTCGATCATGTCGTCGTTCAGGATGCACGTCTTGCCTTCGACATCACCGATGAGCGCGGTAATCTCGGCAGCGTTATGCTTGGGGCGCTCTTTGTGCATGATGGCGATGCTCGCGTTCGTAAGATCGGCAAGCTTCTTCGCTGCTTTCGCACGACCCAGATCGGGGCTCACTACGCATAAGCGCTCAGAATCGAGGCCTTTCTTGTTGAAGTAATCGGCGATGGTCCAAAGTGCCGTGATGTGATTGACCGGAATGTCGAAGAAGCCCTGGATCTGGCCCTGATGAAGATCGATCGTGATGATGCGATCCACCCCTGCAGCCGTGAGCATGTTCGCCACGAGCTTCGCCGTGATGGGCTCGCGCGCTGAAGCCTTGCGGTCTTGACGCGAATAACCGTAATGAGAGATGACCGCCGTGACCGTACGCGCAGAAGCACGCTTGGCCGCATCGGCCATGATGAGCAATTCCATGAGCGCATCGTTGACCGACTCGCCTGCGACCGACTGGATCAAGAAGACATCCGCACCACGAATACTATCGTTGTAGCGCGCATAGATCTCGCCATTGGCGAACTTCTCAAGATGGATATCTCCCAGTTCAACGCCGAGCGCATTCGCAATCTCGCGAGCTAATTCAGGATGCGCGGATCCCGAGAAGACGGCCATTGTCTTAGTCATGTTGCTCATATCGCATCTCTTTCTTCTTCAGTCGACTCACATCGACCTATTCTAGTCAATTCGACTTCGAATGGTCAGGCGAACTTACCTAACGGCGGTATTATTGGCTTTTCTTCTTCTTTTCGTTCCAGCCTTCGATCTCGGTCTGGCGTGCACGGCCAAGACCGAGCGCTCCTGCCGAGACATCTTTCGTGATGACCGAGCCGGCACCGATAAGGGAATCGCTTCCCACCGAAACCGGCGCAACGAGCATGACATCGCTTCCCACGAACGCGCGATCGCCCACGGTGGTGGGCCACTTCTTCTCGCCGTCGTAGTTGCATGTGATCGTGCCTGCTCCGATGTTGACATCTTCGCCAAGCGTCGCATCCCCGATATAGGAAAGATGAGGAACCTTCGACCCCTTCCCGATCGTGGACTTCTTGATCTCCACGTGCGTGCCCGCCTTCGAACCAACTCACATATGCGTTTCAGGGCGCAGATAAGCACGCGGACCGCACGTAACGTCATCATCGATGCGCGATTCAAGTGCGATCGTCTCTTCGAGTGTGCAGCCCTTCCCCACGATAGTATCGACCAAACGCGAATGAGGGCCGACAACGCAATCGCTTCCCACACATGTGAATCCGAACAGGAAGCTCATCGGCCAGATCTCGGTATCTTGTGCGATCTTTACATCGGGGCCGATCCAGGTGGTAGCAGGATCGATGATCGTGACCCCGTTTTCCATATGAGCAGTGTTGATGCGCGCCTGCAAACAAGCACTCGCCTCAGCAAGCTGCGAGCGCGAATTGACGCCCATGCACTCGAGCGGATCTTCAGCGCGAAGGCAGCCGATCGCGCGACCAGCCTGATAGGCAAGCTCGAGCACATCGGTAAGATAGTATTCGCCCTGAACATTCTGGGTCGAAACCTCATCGAGTGCGGTGAGGAGGAACTCCTTGTCGAAACAGTAGAAGCCCGAATTGCATTCGCCGATCGTGACCTGCTCAGGCGTGCAATCCTTATGCTCCACGATCGCGCATACCCCACCTTGCGCATCACGCACGATGCGACCATAGCCTGAAGGATCCTCCATCTCCATGCTCAGCACCACGACCGCCGCTTGCGAAGCCTGTTGCGCTTCTACCAATGCGGTGATCGTTTCCGGTCGAATGAGCGGAGAATCACCCGTGAGCACCACGAGCGGACCGGGCATCTGAGCGAGCACCTCGCGCGCGGTCTTCACTGCGTGCGCGGTTCCAAGTTGTTCTTCCTGAACAACGACCTGCGTATCTTCGACCAGCGGCTCGACAAGCTCGCGACCATGACCGACGACGGTGACCACCGATTTGATGCCAGCACCATGGGCTGCATCGACCACCCAGCGAATGAGGGGTTTTTCAAGTATCTTATGTGCCACTTTTGGCTTGGATGATTTCATGCGCGTGCCGGCCCCGGCAGCGAGAATAAGGGCTGAAGCTTCCATTGATCCCTTTCGATCGTTCGTTATATTCGCCAGTATAGCAACCATGGTCCCTCTTCGCAGACCTTGCTGCAAGAAAGACCATGGCTACTAGTTCGTGTCTGTTGTATCGAGCGCTGTGCAGAATGCATCGAGCAAGACGATCGCATAATGCTGCGCCGAGCGCGCCTCCCCTGCGTCCAACCAGCCCTCAGCAGGCAGACGAAGTGCCAGGCGGAATGGATCGTGCGCCTTCGCCATCTCGTACGCTTGTTTCAAACGTACGGCAAGCGTATCGACCGGTTCATATTCAACAATGGGGATGGCATCCGCCGCCTCTTCGTCCCCTACGAGGATCTGGACGAAGACTGTAGATTCATCTGGATCGACGAGCAGCGAATCGGCGCTCATCACCTTGGAGTTGGGATTGGTCGCGGTCGAGAGATTGGACATACGAGAAGCGACCGAACGCGTGAAAGGCGTTGTGCCATACAGGCAGAGCATGGTCGACTCGAGCACTTCAGCGGCACGCGCGAATCCGAAGTGCGGGATGGGGCTGAAAGAGCTATTGCCTTCCCAGGAGTGACGCAGGTTCAAAAGCGCTTTGAACGTGAACGCCCCGGCGATGCCATCGGTAGGAAGGCCAAGATTCGTCTGGAACTTCCTGAGCGCTTCTTCGGTATGAGGACCGAAGATGCCATCGCTCCCACCGGTGGCGAATCCGAGCGCAGAAAGGGCGTTTTGCAGCACGCGCACATCCTTGCCATGGAAGAACGGGACGCGCAGATAGAGCACGCGATCGCCCAGTTCATAGGATTCATCGACGATCTTCGCCCAGATCTTGGGATCGACGTTGCCATCGGTTGGCAAGTTATGATCGCGACAAAATGCGCTCACCGCAGCAGCGGTGCGCTCTTCGTAGATGCCATCGATCGCGTCTTCGGTAAGGTAGCCCATCTGGGCCAAACGACGCTGCACATCTTCGACCGCAGCGCCCTGTTCATGTCGTTCTACGATATCCATAGCTTACCGCCGCTTCTATTGGAGACGCTCAACGAACCAATCTGCCATCGATACCAGCAGATCGCGTGAAAGACTTGGATCAAGAATGGTCGTAATGCGTTCTTTTGCGGAATTGACGAGCTCTTCGGCATAATCACGCGCGTAGTCGATCGAACCAGAGCGCTCCATGATCGCGACCGCTTCTTCCAATTGTACGGGATCCTTCGTACGCGAAGAAAGGATCTCGATCAAGCGCTCGCGCTCGTCTGAATTGCTGAGCGCATGAACGACGATGAGGGTGCGCTTACCTTCGGTGATGTCGTTGCGGAAATCCTTTTTGGTCTGTTCTTCAGTGCCGACCAGATTGAGCACATCGTCTTGGATCTGGAACGCAAGGCCCGTATCGAGTCCGAACTGGCGCAGACCTTCGATCTGCTCTTCGCTTCCGCCTCCCACGATCGCGCCGACCGCCAGAGGGACCGCACCTGAATAATGCGCGGTCTTATGGATAGCCATCGTGAAATAATCATCGAGCGAAAGATCGTAGCGACCATCTTTTGCCCAACCGATATCGAGCGCCTGGCCTTCAACGGTGTACTGTGCCATGGAAACGAGTTCGAGCGCAACGCGCACCTTCGTGGCATCATCGAGCAAAGGATCGCGCATGACGATACCATTCACGATCGACAGGGCCAGATCGCCCGCGTTGATAGCAAGCCCTTCACCGATGCGCAGATGCATGCAAGGTTCACCGCGCCGCAGTTCGGCATCATCCGCGATGTCGTCATGGATGAGCGCCGCCGTGTGGAAATGTTCGATAGCCGCTCCCGAAGAGAACGCGCAACGATGATCTCCCCCTACCGCATGAGCTGCCGCAACGCAGATGAGCGGACGGTGACGTTTGCCGCCATTCTCGGAATAAGCGGTGAGCGGGTCGTAGAGATAACGCCCCATATCCGGGTGAGAGCCCACAGGAATGAAGGTATTGATGACCTTGCCCGCAAGTTCGGCATATTCGTTGAGATACGTTTCAAAAACCTGGGTATGATCGGTCTCACTTCGCGCTACCAATTGCTCCAAATGATCGAACATCGTAACAACTTCTGGCGAATCCAAAACCTGGTTAACGGCGAGAGCCTGTGACATAGAGCTACTTTCCTACCCTGAGAAAACTATACTGTGATGCTTGTGCGCTGCTGGCGATTCACGAACGAGCGAACGCCCTTCTGATAGAGGCTTCTTGTTCGCTTAGACGCCTGAACTGGTAGGAGCGGTGGGACTCGAACCCACAAGCCCAAGGGCGGCGGATTTTAAGTCCGCTGCGTATGCCAATTCCGCCACGCTCCCGTTCGCATCAAGCCCATTCATAATAGCAAAAGATACAGTTCACCTATAGGGGGCATCGCTGAAAAGATGCTGAATGCGAACAGGTTTCAAGAGCACTGCAAGCAAGGCAGGTAGAAGACTTCGTGAACGACCGCGCTCGAGACAAGCGTGCAAGGTTGGAAGAAGACGACACGAAGACGAGAGCAAACGCTCAGAAGAGCAAGAAGAGCTTCGCCAGCACAAAACCGATAAGGCCGCAGCCCGGGAACGTGAGCACCCACGTAAGGACCATGTTGCCCGCCATGCTCCACCGAACGGCACGAATGCGCCTTGAAGCACCTACGCCCATGATGGCAGTAGTGGCGGTATGCGTGGTTGAAACAGGAAGGCCCGTGAAGGTTGCCAACACCAAACAGCTGAACGTGGTCGTGCTCGCAGAGAACCCTTGATAGGGCTCCATCTTCACCATATCCATGCCCACCGATTTGATGATCTTCTTGCCACCAATGGCCGTGCCCAAACCCATTGCCAGCGCACAGAGGATGATGAGCCACAGCGGAAAGGTCACGTTCGAGGTATCCATGCTACCCATAGCCAGCATGATGCCGAGCATACTGATCGAGAGGAATTTCTGGCCATCTTGCGCACCGTGCATGATAGCCACGCCTGCTCCGGTGAACACCTGCGCGATGCGCCATTTGTTTTGGAGACCTCTGCGATCGGCCTTCTTGAAGAGCTTTTCGAGCAGCTTGGTGAACAACCAGCCACCACCGAAACCGCAACAAGTCGAAACGACGAGGCCATAGACGACCTTCATCCACTCAGCGCCATTAACACCAGCTAGACCACTCTGCAAAGCGATAGCCGCGCCCGTAAGTCCAGCGATGAGAGAATGGCTCTGCGATGAGGGAATACCGAAGAGCCAGGCCACAACGCCCCACACGATGATCGCCACCATAGCGGCCGCGAGCGCAAGGAGCGCTTGATGGGCGTTGCCGCCGAAATCGACCATGTTGAAGATGGTCTGCGCAACAGCTGAACTGATGGCCGTAATGATGATGAGTCCAATGAAATTGCAGATAGCCGCCATGATGATCGCAGGCCCTGGCCTCATGGAGCGCGTCGAAACCGCAGGAGCGATCGCATTAGGCGCATCGGTCGCGCCGTTCACAACGGTAGCACCAAGCGTGAGAACTAAGATGATCAAAAGCACGGGGTTCGACCCGAGCATCATGAGAAATGAACCGAAATCAAGCAACCCTTGTGCCTTTCATCGTAGTGCATTGCCTGATATTCTACCGTACTTCTCTCTTGCGGGAAGGACTTCGTTAAACTTTAGGAGCATTGGCGCAGAACGGCGGAAGCTGCTCAGCGAGGGCTGCCACCACACCCTGAAGGATATCCGATTCACTCACGGTGAACGAATCCTGGCCGAGCACATCGAGCACGCATTCGAGGATGAGCATGCCGGCCACGATCACGCCAGCACGCTTCGGCTCAAGGCCAACAACGCACTTGCGCTCCTCTTCAGGCAACGCTGTGAGCATCGTCGCAACGCGTGAAAGCGTCTCGCGCGACACGACCGTCTTGTGAACGCGCGCAGAGTCGTAAACTTCCATCGCTTCATCCACCGAAACCACGCTGGTTGCTGTACCAGCCACCGCGACAACTCGATTCGGGCAGAATCCTTCGAACCTTATGCCCAATACGGAATGCAATTCTTCCGTGATGAACTCTCTTGCATTCGCCAACTCTTCGATTCGAGGAGGGTCTGAGGCGAGGAACATCTCAGTTATGCGGCGACATCCGATATTGAACGAATGCGAGAACAGCACGCCTTCTTGGGCGGAACCGAAGATCACTTCAGTCGAGCCACCACCCACGTCAACTACTGCCAATCGCTCGCCGGGGAATTCAGCTGAAGCCCCGCGGAAGGAAAGGTCAGCCTCAACTTCTCCAGGGATGACGAGCAGATCCACGCCGAGCTCATGCAGGCGAGAAACCAGCTCTCCAGCATTACGGGCATCACGAGAGGCGCTCGTAGCAACCGCACCGATCGGGATAGAAGATACCCCTTCTTTTTGCGCGATCGCGCGAACGAGCTCGCAATACTCCTTCACGCAGGAAACGACTCGTTCGATTGCATCTTCTTGGAGGATACCCGTCTTGGAGACACCGATGCCCAGGTTCACGATCCTGCATTCACGAACCAGCTCTTGCAGGATCCCTCGCTCGAGCTTACACACGAGCAGACGGCATGTAACCGTGCCGATATCAATAGCAGCATAGAGCATACGCGATGCCCTCTCTTCTCTCATAAACGATGAATGCGTGCACGTAGGGCACTACGGCTTATTGTAGCCAAAGACGAAATCAAGGACTGGCGAATACCAGGTTACAGGTGTTGGAACCGCATTGGAAAGATCGGCTGTGATCGAACCTTGCTTGGCAGTGGAATCTCGTGGTGCAAGCCCTTCGACCGAAGAAACCTGTTCTCCCGATTTGACCCAGCCAAGCTCTTCGCGAACATACTCTTCAAGACCTTCCTTGGTATTGAGGTATTCAACTTCGGATTTGAGGCTTGAATAGTAATCGGAAACGACTGCATATTCAGCTTCAAGCTGCTGCTGAGAACGCACTTCTTGATAGTAGTTCGCGACTGGCTGATAGAGCATGACCGCCGCAAGCACGAAGGTCGCACATGCGATGAGCGCTTGCGAAGAGAATCGCGGAGAACGCGGATCGAGGAAGGCGAACAGCGAAACGAAACGCGCGAAGAATCCACGCTTCTTCTTGGATGTTGCGCTGCTCTGCATACGCGCAGAACGCTTATGGTTCTTGCCCATCTTCATTTCATAGAGTGCTGGGCGGCTGCTTTGATCAGGTCCCGGCTTTACTGGTTCATCGGTGCCGAAGGTCTTGTTGAACTGGCGCTCCGCTTTTGCTGAACGCACGCGATGCGCGAGCGACTTCTTCTTGTCTTTATGATCCGCATTCGCATGAGGATCGGTGCGATGCGCGTCTTGGGCGCCCATTGCATTCTGGCGAGCATAAGGATCGCCAGAGCGAACGGCGCTATGGGCCGTCGCACTCGTGCGCCCCACGTGGGAAGCAGAGGGATGGCGCGGTGGCATGTTCGTAGCATACGAGGGATGAACGGAGCGTTCACCTCGTCGAGCGTTCTGATAAGAACCGCTTCTAGACGTTGCCGTGAACGACTGCACGAAGGATGGATCGTACGTGAGCCGCTCAGGACGCGAGGAAGCCGCATACGCAGAGTTTTGACGCGCTTGATTCGGCACAGGACGCTGCGGGTTCACCTGCGAGGCTGAACGGCGCATTTGAGAAGAATGAGCGGCATTTTTGTGCGCGATGGGAGGAGATTTTGGCGCTTGCTTTGCACCAGAACGAGAAGACACTGCGCCACGGGCGCGTGCCTCGTCAAAGGAAAGAATATTATTATGCCTGGTCAAAGCCTATCCTCTTGCATTGTAGTTCGTTTAAAGTGTGTTTAATGCAATATGGAAATAACTATAGCATAGATCGCCCCATTTTTTAAGGGGGGTGCAGCCATGAACGGAAAAGGTTTCCACAGGTGAACCCGCAGAAACCTTTCACATGAGACAGAGTATTGGCGCGCAAACGGACTGCGCGAAAACACGCTCTATTCGTCGAGCGCGGCAGCGATCTCGTCCGTGATCTCCATCGTGTGATAGACGTTCTGGAGATCCTCGAGCTCTTCGAGCTTATCGATCAAGCGCATGACCTTTTTCGCATCGGATACCGAAACCTGCGTTGGCGTGGTGGGCTCCATGATGAATTCAGCGCCCTTGGTAGCCACACCCTGCTCTTCGATGGCTTTCTTGACTGCCATCAGATCGTTCGGTGCGGTGTAGACGATCCACTCTTCATCGGCGTCTTCGTAATCGTCTCCGCCAGCTTCAGCAACTACCATCATGAATTCGTCTTCGTCGCCCGCAGCGCCGTTGGCGATCATGCCTTCCTTCTTGCCGCCTTCGATCTCCTTCTCGATGAAGATCTGGCCTTTGCGCTCGAACTGGAACGCGACCGAGCCGCTGGTGCCCAGGTTGCCATTGGCATGAGAGAATGCCGAACGCACATCTGCAGCCGTACGGTTGCGATTGTCGGTCAGCGCTTCGCAGTAGACAGCAACGCCTGCAGGACCATAGCCTTCGTAGATGACCGACTCATAGTTCGCCGCATCCTTACCGGTGCCAAACGCCTTATCGATAGCGGTCTTGATCTTATCTTTAGGAAGCGAGTAGCTCTTAGCCTTATCGATCGCAGCAGCCAGGGATGCATTGTTGTCGGGGTTCGGGTCGCCGCCTTCTTTCGCCGCTACCGTGATGTTACGAGAGAGCTTTGAGAACAATGCCGAACGCTTTGCATCCTGGGCAGCTTTACGATGCTTCGTAGTAGCCCATTTTGAGTGGCCTGACATACACGCCTACCTTCCTATAGTTGATTCGCTAGTTGATTGAATTCCGTCTTGGAAACGAACGTAGTCTATCATACCACCTCTCCCAGACCTGCGGCGTATGAACAGCTCCGCAATCCGTCCACGGAATGAATGCATTAGGGCGCGAAAGAGCGCTCTGTCATCCATCGTCGAGCGCAAGGAAGAAGACTTTGTCACGCACTCAGAGACTATGAACATTTCAGTTCCTACTGATTCTTGTCGTTTGAACCGACTAGTTTTATTAAATCTTGTCGTTTCAATCGACAAGATTTACAATATAACCCTTCAATAAATCTAATTTGGGAACAAGGTAGAAGCTATGGTTTCAAACTATCATGACATCATCATTGAGAAACTCAAAGATTTCTACGATCAAGGAATTCCTTCTGTTTTCGAACGTGATCTATCATTAGGCCCCCTGCAAAAGCCAGATAGAGGAAACCTAGTACAAGTTGTGGTGGGTGTTCGCCGCTGCGGCAAAACCTATCGCCTCTATCAAGAAATGCATCGAATCCTGCACGAGGGCTTCGATCTTTCCTCCATTCTCTACTTCAACTTCGATGACGAACGCTTGAAGCCCTATGAAACAGCGATGCTTGAAGATGTTGTAGAAAGTTATTTTGCGCTCAACCCGCAAGCAAAAAAACAGGGCGCCTATTTCTTCTTTGATGAAATCCAAGAAGTTCCTGAATGGGGATCCTTCATGAGGCGCATGGTAGACACGCAGCGCGCAACTATTTACGTTACAGGATCGTCCTCAAAGATGCTTTCGCTTCACCTAGCAAGCGAATTTCGTGGACGCGCGCTTTCGCGAGAGATGTTTCCGCTCAGCTTTGCAGAGTTCATTCGCTTTCACGATCACGACCAAGAATTCACCCGTGAAAACCTTAAGGACCCCGCCTCCTTCACCAGTGCGCAAAAGAGTTTCGTACGTAATGCATTTGATCGCTACCTTGAAAAGGGAGGGTTCATCCCCGTACAGAACCTTGATTCTTCCGATGCGATCCAACTCTTGCAAGAATTCGCTAATCGCACAGTAAATTACGACATTATCGAGCGATACAACATCGGCAACCCTCGTGCCGCAGCGCTCTTTCTCTCGCGCGCTCTCGCATCCTCAGGTCGGGAGCTTTCGATAAGCAAGGTCTACAACCAATTCAAAAGCCGCCAGATAACCATTGGACGCGAAACGCTATCGCGCTTGCTCACCTATTACGAGGAGTCTTTCCTACTTTTCTCCGTATCGAATTATTCGGTAGCACTCGCAGATAACACCCGTTCATCGTCAAAAGTCTACGCTGTTGACCCTGCTCTTTTCACGGCCTTCTCCCCTGCTGCTTCGCACGATATAGGCCAAAAACTCGAAACGACCGTCTTCGATCACCTGCGAAGGAAAGCATCAGCTCGCCCTGGTTCCATTGCTCGCGCTTTTGTTGGAGAAGGCTCAACCCGTCATGAAATCGATTTCATTGTTGGTGATGCTTTAGCGTTGGAGCAGGTCGAGATCATCCAAGTTTCCGCAAAGATCGATGATCCCAAAACGTTTAATCGAGAGATTTCTGCACTCGACAAAGCGATGACTCAATTCGAATGCGCAGAAAGCACTCTTGTCACAATGGAAGACGAAAAAGACATCGAAACAGACGCTGGCGTCATTCATGTTGTTCCTGCTTGGAAATGGTTATTGTCCTGACGAAGAATCTGTAGCTTCTTGCGCAAATTAGAGAGCATTAGTACATCAGCTTAGTTCACCTGAAAGCGGCGGAGATCGATGCCTTCGCGTTCCGCTAATTCGCAAAGTTCGTGCCCACTCATGGAATCAAGATCGGCAAGATCGAGAAGCGCCACCGGAAACCCACCCATCATTGCGGTTCCATAGTAGTCTTGCAAATATGCTTTGAGCGCATCAACATCAATAGTCATAGCTCTCTACCTTCTTTTTAAGAACCTCGACATCCTTATCGAATTCTTCTACCTGTTCATCATCCATGAACATCCCGAGCTTTTTCGCTTGAAATAATTACTCAAGATAGCCTCAAAATAAAAGAGGCCTATCCAAAAAATATCCACCGTAAGAATCACTTCATGTAAAATTGCAATCTGGCAATACTATTTGAAACTGACAGAAGAGTTTGATTACCAGCCAGGGCACCAATCCTCCAACATCTTAAGCTCCTTGTCAGTAACCTGATAAAACGCTCTGAATATCCCTGTTGTGACACCCTTATGTTTGGCATGATGAATATCTCGAAAATGATGTCAGAATAACACCTTCGAGTCATCTGCGCTATCCACCTGCAATAGGTGTAAGGCTTCGAAGGAGAGATTGAGTTGCAGCGCCTCTAAACCATTTTCTTCAATGCCTGTATTTTATTCGACAAAGACAAAACTGGCTTAAAACAAGGCAGAGATGGCTAAATGCATCAACCTGCTTAAGTCTACATTCTATCCCAATCCGATATAGGCGCTAGATGAATCAATCCGACTCGCCGAAGCGCTTGGTTTTCCGCAAAGCGAGATTTTGACATTCCTAAGAAGATGAATGCCTTCTCTTTGAGATAATTAATGAAAGAGCATGTTCTGCTTTTGGAATTGACGGGCATAGGGCACCCTCAAACACACCCTAAACTTACAACTGATTTAATCAGTGACCAAGCTTCATGAAGCGACATCTCTTAGTACGTTTATGAACCCGTCCACGATGCGAGAAAGTATTGAATGCGCAAGAACGTCCAGCATTGCCCCTGAAAACTATGCTCGAGAACTTATAATGACTTAGTACTTCAGTAAGCACTAGCTATAGATGACCAAGTTTAACTTTTCGTTATATATGAGTCGATATAAAGGAACTGTATGGCAACCATAGATGTCACAAAGCGTTATACATCTACATGGAAGAATACTGTGGAACAACGGCCTTCGATTGTTTATCTGTAGCGAAGGCTGATTTGATTAAACTATCCAATCTGAGTGCTTGCGAGCTCTGTGAGCATACAGAACAGCGCGAGGTTGATCTGATGGAATTCTATATTAGCTAGAAGGATAAGAATTGATGTCGGAAATTGAGAACTCAATACTACTTGTTTTAGAAAGACAAAACGAACCGGTCACATATTCCTATATCGATGCAGTCTTACCTAAATGGGATTTTGCAGATATTAGCAGAGCGATTGATGCACTCAAAAGATCAGGTCAGGTTTGTATAGGCTTAGAAGGTGTGATGCTTAATGCGCCGGTTGAGACTGCTGTTGAAAATGTAGTCGTGATCGATGATTTTTCTGATCAGCAATCAGCAAATCGCAATAGCAAATACGATACAAATATCAATTACCTCCCCTATGACATTTTGATAGGTGGTTCTGAACCAACAAATACAGATCAATACGAGCAGATTTCCGAAGAAGAATTAAGAAATCTCATTGCGTCTATTGAAGATAGATCTAACCTTATTAATTACAGCGACGAGAAGACAATCGCGCTTTCAACGAATGACAGGTCTCGCAACAGAGAGGCATCCAGGCTTTCGGCTAAACCTACGCTGGAAAGCGCACCCATACTTCATGCATTTGACACTACGAAATCCCTTGCATTATCTAACAGAATTACAAACGCCCTTCAAAAGAATGGACTGCATACGGTAAGGGATCTAATTGCCAACCTCAAGAAGTTCCTTAACCAGAGGGGTCTTGGCGAAAAAAGCAAAGAAGAGCTGCTCCATTTTCTTAAGGTGAGTTCAAATGACTGCAAACCTGCTCTGATGTCTGAGCAGGTGGAGGCTCTGAAGTGCCTATCGAATAGCACACGGTACATTTTTGATGCGTTCGGAATGCTCTCAGCCATTAACAACAATCAGAGAACAGAAAACCCACCATCAGAAAACGGCGATCAAAATTCAGAAGTCAGCTTGCTCGCTCTTCCGATTGACATCTTGGAATTAGGAGATGCAAGCACTCGATGTTTCAAGCGCAATGGCATTAACACTATTGAGAGTCTTGTTTCAAAATCTGAAAATCAATTGCTAAAGCTTCGTGGAATAGGAGTCCTCAAAGTTGAAGCGGCGAGAGCAGCACTTGATAAGCTCTTGCATGATGGCGTTGATAACACTAGGCTCCCGAAGAATAATCTTGTTGAAGAAAAAATTAATCCTCTTGCGTATGAAAGCTATCTTTACAAGTTCAACAATCGTGCAATCGAACTTTTAGATGCATGCGCAATGTACTTGCGTCGCGAGGGATTAGATCTTCTCCCAGAGGCTTTCCGTGTGTATTACCTACCAATGGCACAAGAGGCGCTGGATGTCTCTAACGGAAACGTTGCCGATGCCGAAAAGCTGGTTTTAGAAGCAATAACAGAATCGTCCTCCGCAATCGATGCCTTCAAGTTGTCTTTGAAGGGCCAGTTACGACAAGCCAAGACAAAAGAGCTTACAAATCGAACTGAATGCACGATTCGAATTCCTGAAAACCCTGTTTGGCAAAGCCATGCACTAGAGGTTTTGCAGGAATTCGACGATTGCACATTCGAGGAATCATCTCGCGTAATAAGGTTTAAGCATCCATCATTAGATGAGTGGATTCAGAGCCTTTCCAAAAGGGATGCAGAACTATTGTCCTTGAGACTTCGTGGGTTCACTTTGGATGAATGTGGAAGAAGGGCCGGCATAACTCGCGAGCGAGTCCGACAGATTACAACAAAGCTCTTGAACCGGCGTCCGCTTCTTGAAGAGGATGTATTTCGATACCTTTATACGACTTACGATATCGGGAAATCCAACTTCGTGCTTATCACTGGAGCTGATGCCAAAATCGAGAATTATCTAAACCTAACTACAGAAAAACGGGATAGACAATTTCTACCATTGACGTTTGCTTTATCCGATGAGCGTATTTCTGAAAATATCAAGAACGAGATTAGGTCTCTACTCAATAAAGATTTCCTCTTCGTTGACGGTGAGCGCATTCATAAAGATCGAAGATCTATCATTCTGTTCTTGGTTAATAAGCTTACCGAGCACTCCAGAATTACAATTACCGATTTGCAAGAAGCATACGGAAAGTTTTTGACAGAACACTCCCTTGACTCGAAAGGTCTCCCATTCGGCAAATTGCATAGCTTCCAAGAATGGACAAGGCGCAACGTGCCAGAAATACTAAATGTCAGATCGGGCGAAGATGCTTACATAAGGTATTACGATGCGAGCCAATATGACTATTCGAAGCTCAAAGAGTTCATGACCTCTGGCTTGTTCAAAGACATCGAATGTTCATCGGCTCTTATCTTTAACCATCCCTTGGCCTCTGAAATCATAGAAGAACTTGAAATCAAAGATGAATATGAATTGCACTACATAGCAAAAAACTATTGCGATCTTCCAGATAGCATAGTATTTGGTAGAATGCCCACCATCACATTTGGTGACGGTGATAGGGAGAAACAAACACTCGACCTCATACAGGAAAACGGACCGATCGACGTTTCAACATTGGCGTTACTGTATCAGGAGAAGTATGGAGTGCCAGAAGCCACCTTCAGAGGTTCATATTTGAGGGGATTCGAGATTTACAAAAGTCATGGTAGCTATTCGTGCTCGTTCGAGGAAATGTCGAGCGAGCAACTTGATACTTTAGCTACCTTGCTAACGAGCGATTTCCATCCCATGTCGCTTATAAAGCTTCAATTCAAAGACAAATATCCGGATGCCTCTACCAGTCTCATCAACAAACTCAATCTTGAGAAAGTTGGATACAAACCTTCTCATGAACTATTAATTCGTGTCGATCTTGACGAGCGTACGGTCTTTGAAAGCCTAATCGATAACCATGTCTCATTTGGGCCGGAGACTGAAGGTTTTATAGCCGAAGTCTTTAAGCACCCCGATTTTGACAGCGTTCTGCAGATCAAGATCAATGCCCTCGATGTTGTCGAATACGAGAAAGACAAATACATTCACCTGAATGCCGTTATTTCCGCAATTGATGAAACGGCCACTAAAGCTGATTTTGAGAACTACGTCGATAGGGTCCTCGAGGCTACCAACAAGAACGAACCCTTCACCGTATACAGCTTGCGAGATAGTGGCTTTAACCACTGCGTCGAAAAATATGCCAATGAGGTCGGCTTTGGTGATGAATTTTTGGAATCACTCATCTCAACAGCGAGGGTAGGCGGAAGAATCAAGACTACGAGTGTTGGTAGTCGGATCATTTTTTGCAAAACCCCCTACAGCTTCAGCGTTGTTGACCTATTTGAGAATACTCTCGGTGAATTGAAAAGCATCGATGTCGAAGACCTCTGCATATATATGAAGAAAAAGTACAGTATAGATATCAGTCCATACCTTGCTCGGAATATCATACGAAGATCAGAGCTCTTCTACCACGAAGACCTGGACAGGGTATTTGAAAGTCCTGAAGAATACGACAAATTGGTTCAAGAAGTATTGTCTAGGTAACAAAGGAAGGTATTTGAATGAATTTAGAAGAAATGATCAGTCCTGACGGATTGGCGCAGCCGACCGCTCTTTCAAGAAAAGTCCCAATTGATGGAGTTGGCAAAGTCTATCCGGTCTACAGGATCCGGCTGGATCAACTGCATTACAACAATCAAAACGACCGAATTGCTACTTATATAAGCCAATACAAGGCCGAGCACAATGACACTCTTCCACCAGAAGACAACCTTGAGGCATACAACGGCATAATCGAAGAATTCATCGTTAAAAGTAATGAAAAGGCAATAGACAGGACAGCAAAGAACATCAAGATGGTCGGGCAAAACGTACCAGCCATCGTTCTCTCCAACGGACTAGTCATTGATGGCAATAGAAGATTCACGTGCTTGCGAATCCTATCGAGAGATGATGACAAGTTCAATTGGATCGATGCCGTGATCCTTCCTGAAGAAATTGCGCAGGATAAGAAGCGCATCAAAAAGCTGGAGCTTGCGCTTCAGCATGGCGAAGAAGGAAAGGTTGATTACAACCCAATCGATAGGCTTGTTGGTATCTACAACGACATCGTGAGAACTGGTCTCTTCAGCATTGAAGAATATGCGAGGGATACCAATACAACTCCAGGCGAGGTCAAGAAGCTCGTAGAACAGTCCAGATACCTGATTGAGTTCCTTGACTTCATAAACGCCCCTGGCGAATTCTACCTTGCGCGAGATATGGAACTCAACGGACCAATCATCGAGATTCCCGCAATCCTCAAGTACTGCGCAGACGAGGACGAGGCTGAGACAGTCAAGCAATGTATATTCGCCAACATGGTCGTTGAACCCGCCGGGGACATCACGCGCTTCGTTCGAAAGTTCAAGAAGATCCTTAAATCCCCCATGGCCAAAGAATTCATCGAAAATGAGTCCGAGCTGGCGGAAGAGGTCGTAGACCGACTTTCGAAGATGGAAACGATCAATAAGGAAACCATCAGAGACAAAATCCGATCTGACCAAAAACTCATCGACAGGTTCGCGAATACGATGTCAACCTCAGAAGCTAAGGCAAACGGAGCGATTATTCTTGACAGCCCTATATCTAAGCTCGATGCTGCAGTAGACCTACTCGATGGTGTTGACGTGAATATCCTAGGCCATCTAGATAATGACAACATGAAACGCGCTATACGCGCGCTCAATAATTTAGAAGGTCGAATCGAGGAGATTCGCTGCTTCATTACGAAAGAGCAAATTTGAAGTTCCTCGTTACATACGATAAACAACTAAAGCTAACCCTTGAAGGTGCATCTATCGATGAGTTTCTGAAGTCTCCTACATGGAAGCTGAAGATGCCTGGAGTAAAGAGAAGGGTGTCCTCGATTGAGGGGCAGGACATTCTTTTCTCTCCAGAGCTCTCTTATTCCGAATGTCAAAGCGTTTTGGATGCGCTTCAAAGCGCTTCAAAAGACAGCTACGAAGTCGAGTTAAACCCCTCTTTCGAAGACTACAAAGAAAAAGAGGATTCCCTGATTCGCGAGAAGTCGAGAGTGGGACTGCTCATCAAGAACCACGACGACAGTGTTTTGGAACAACTAAGAACCTTTGCTCGCGTAGTAGATGCATACATGATAAGAACGCTACGCGACAGGCAGGTTTGGGACGCTTTCTTCATGTGCAGCATGAGGAAATCTGCGAATTTCTCCGTACCTGGATCTGGCAAAACAGCATCCACTTTAGGTATGTTTGCATATCTGCATCACTTGAAGAAAGTGACCAGGCTTGTTGTTGTGTGTCCGAAGAATGCCTTCGGGTCATGGCGCGATGAATGGAAAAATTGCTTTGGGGAAAACATCCCATGCAAGTCCCTATGCTTCCATGACCCGGAATTCGCTACACGGTCAACTTCCGTCAAGCGCAAAGAGCTCGCTTGGAACTACAAACGATATGACCTGATACTCGTAAACTACGAGGCTCTCTTGAATTTCCAAGAAGAGCTCAGGAGCATTATCTCAGGAGACGCAATGCTCGTTTTCGATGAAATACATAAGGTCAAGAAAGTCGATGGAGTAAGAGCAAACAGCGCGCGCGTAATCGCCAGAGATGCTAGTTATGTAGTTGCGCTGACAGGTACTCCGATTCCCAATTCCTACGTGGACATTTACAACCTGCTCAACATTCTTTATCCCGATGATTACGGAACCTTCTTCGGATTCACCCCTAAATTCCTAAAGGATCCTTCTCCAACCGAGATAGCGTCCATTAATGCAGCTCTTCAACCCTTCTTTTGTAGAACGAACAAGGAAAAGCTCGGAGTTCCACCAGTTTCGCCCGACTTAGAAGTAGATGTGAACGCAAGTCCGACAGAAACCGCTCTCTTCTACAGACTAAGAGACATGTATAAGAACGACCCACTGGCTTTAATCATCAGGATACTTCAGATGGAATCTGATCCAGAAATGTTATTCGATGCGCTTGAGCCTGAAGAATTTGACGGAATGATTGACTTAGATGGCAGTATTGGTGGCCCAGGAGTAGATGTTTACGACACCAGCCTCCGCTCCATCGTCGGCGTTTGCGGTCCCACTACCAAAACGCTTAGATGCATCGATCTCGCATCATCCTTGCTGAACAAAGGGAAGCCTCTCATTATTTGGTGCATCTTCAAGAAGACAATGTATAACCTAGCTTATATGCTGGAAGACAAAGGCTTTCATGGTGCAGTCATCAACGGATCAACGCCACAAAGTAAAAGAGATACAATACTAGGTTCCTTCAAAGCTGGTGAGATAGACTTCCTCTTAACGAACCCTCATACCTTAGCTGAATCGGTCTCGCTTCATTCGATATGTCATGATGCGATCTACTTCGAATATGGCTACAACCTCGTTCACTTGCTTCAATCAAAGGATCGAATCCATAGACTCGGACTACCTGACGGTCAGTACACACAGTACTATTTTATGCAGACATACTATTCAAGCAAAACAGATGATTGGTCTCTCGACAAGAAGATTTACGATCGTCTCTCAGAAAAGGAAAGCACAATGCTGGAAGCAATTGACCGAGGCGTTCTCGAACCGGGGTCTACCGATAAGCAGGATATAAATCTCGTATTCGAAGGCCTATTCGATCTAGAAGAAGATGCTTAAGCAAATGTAACGTATCAAGAAAACCAACTAACAAGATAAGGAGAACCCAAAAAGTCATACGCAAAAGACATTCGTGCATACGTCAAAAAAGTAAAAGCTTCAGACTCCATCAAAGAGAAGCTGAAACCTTACTTTGGTTAATATCTTAAAACTAGTCGCTTTGCGCAACGACACTCTTTTACGGAACTATGGTCTCTTCGCTGTTGCGTAAGTGAATCACCAGTAGTCGCATTGCACCTATTGGGACTCTAATTATCCTTTATAAGAACTTTTTCAAGTGCTTCTTTACTCGCTTCTTCAATTCCTTCAAGGGTTTCTTGGTCATAAGCTTCCAACTCCCCTTCTCCCGAAACACCAAAAAATGTTTTGACAAAGCAATCTAGAAGCTCCTGGTCATTCATAGGAGAAAGCACGCGATTGTAAAAGTCTTCAAAACCAGCTGCTTCATAGTATTGGTCTAGCTCATCGATAACTTCAGCCATGTCTATTTTGCCTTCATGGTAATACTGATTTAAGAGTTCCTTGTAATCCATCCTATGCTCCTCACGTTCTTACTAATGTCATAAAGACAATTATTACTGATCCAATTTTCTGTAAAGCTAACCTTCTTGTGAAGAGAGAACATCCCCTACAAGACGCTGAATTCGTGCTCGATAATTACAGAAAACTCTTATATGAATACCAGGAAGCGGATGAAGCGTTCGAGCAAGAAAAAGCTAAACTTTGTGAAGAATCACTTGAAGGTATCATGCTACGATAACCAAGATCAATCTCAGCAGTAAAGCTCACATCTAATCTAAAGAGAGCACATAACTCATGACTGAAAATAACTACGATATTTCTCAGGCAGTTCAAGGAGATACTTTAGTTGATATTACCCCATTGATCGATTCAGAAGGGGTTGCTGTTATCCCAGATGGTGTTACCACTATCGGAGCGCATGCATTCTCTGACTGTCGTCTTCAAAGGTTAAAGATTCCTAAAACGGTTAAAAGGATCATGCCTGAGGCCTTCGCAACAGCAACATTCCGCCATCTTACCATTCCTAAAGGGGTCAATCTTGAATGGAAGAAAGATCGCTGGGGTAAGCTCGTTGGAGCCTTTGCTTTCTCTAATATTTTTGGAGGTTTAACCCTTCCGAGTGATCTAAAAGAGATTCCACCTGGTACTTTCTTGTGGGCTGAATTCAGGCGTGGTAAGTACACAAGGAAGAATACGTTTTTGAAAATACCTCCTTCGGTAAAGAAGATTTGCGCTCATGCATTTAGGTGCTTTGATGGCGCCGTATTCATTCCTGATACCGTTCTTGATATAGACTCCTCATCATGCGTTCAGGCTGCATCTGTTAGTTTTCCTTCATGCACCGCAAATAACTGGAAAGATTATCTATTTGAAAATCAATCGACACCATACAGAAAAGACCGCAGAGACGGTTACCGATATTACTTCTGGGGAGTAAAGGGGGTTCGAAGCCCTGACGGCGGATACCTATATGCACACTACAACCCAGAGGTGAATCTGATACAAGCAGGCTTACCCGAATCTGAGTTAAAAGCATTAAATAGTCTGGAATGCTTTTCCATAATTGACAGATACTTCAAAGAGGACTTATTTAAGGAAGACTTTCTTTCCCTTGGAGGTTTTGAAACAAAGCTAAAGGTAGCCATCACTCGACTATGCATGACAGCCGAAGATGCACCAAAGCCAAACGAAGAAATGATTCAGTTGTATCGCAGCTATATTGATGAAAATCTTGAACGAGCTAAGCAGCTATTTGAGAGAAGCCCTGACATTGTATGTCAAGACATGCTTTGTTTCTTAGGGTATGAACTATAGACAACCAAAAGGCCAACATGTGCTGGCCTTTTGGTTAGGTTGCTCTGTTAAAGAAATCTTATGCACCGAGTTCGCGTTCGATGATCGAGGCGATCTCTTGGGCGTAGCCGAGAGCTTCTTCGTGGGTGGCGGCTTCTACCATCACACGGACGAGGGGCTCAGTGCCACTCGGACGCACGAGGATACGACCAGAACCATCAAGCTTCGCCTCAGCTTCAGCGATCGCATCGGCCACTACTGCGTTCTCCGAAACTGCATGCTTATCAGCCACGCGCACATTGATGAGCTCTTGCGGGAAGCGTTGCATGAGCGCCGCCGTCTTCGAAACGGGCTGATCGTTACGCAAGCACGCTGCCAAGAACTGAAGTGCCGTGATGAGGCCATCACCCGTGGAATTATGATCGAGGAAGATCATGTGGCCGCTCTGTTCGCCACCGATAACCGCATTGAGTTTGCGCATCTCATTCAGGACGTACTTGTCCCCCACCTGCGTTTGCACGACCGAAATGCCTGCTGCATCCATTGCCTTGGTAAAACCGAGGTTACACATGACGGTTGAGACAACCGTATCGTCACGCAGAAGATCGCGTTTCTGCAGATCGAGTGCGCAAACCGTCTCGACCACATCGCCGTCGATCTCGTTACCCAATTCATCAACGAACATGACACGATCCGCATCGCCATCATGCGCGATGCCGATTTGAGCGCCCGTTTCTGCCAGCAGCTCTTTCACTGGCTCAAGATGCGTCGAACCGCATTCGACGTTGATATCGACTCCATTGAAGCTGTCGTTGATCACATGAACCGTGGCACCCAACTGCTCGAGCGCCGCTACGGTCGTAAGCGATGAAGCACCGTGACCAGTATCGAGTGCGATCGTGAGCTTCGAGAAGTCGAGCGTCTTATCCTGCAAGGATGAAATAGCATGCTGGATATAGAGATCGCACGCATCTTCAACCGGAAGCACTACGCCTACCGCATCGCCCGAAGGAAGGCTCTCGGGATCCGCACCACCCGCCAGAACGAATGCTTCGATCTCTGCTTCGGCTTCTTCGGTGAGCTTGAAGCCTTGTCGGTCGAAGAACTTGATGCCGTTATACTCGGGCGGATTATGCGAAGCCGAGATGACGATGCCGCCTTCAGCGTGCAACTCACGCACGAGATACGCAACGCCAGGCGTAGGAATGATGCCCGCATCAAGCACATTGCCGCCCATGCTCATGATGCCCGCAGAAAGCGCGTTGCCGAGCATATCGCCCGAAAGACGCGTGTCCTTGCCCACTACGATGGTCTTGCCCAAGAATTCGACCGCAGCCTGCCCCAGTTTGAAGGCGATATCGCAGGTAAGTTCAGTGTTCGCAACCCCGCGAACACCATCAGTTCCGAAAAGTTTAGCCAAAAGAGTACCTTTCTTTTGTTGAAAGGCGCCCGGTGAAGGCGCCTCATGTATGATTCGATGCCGCATCCAAGGCGGCCAACATTCTAATGGTTACTGCCGCGATTCACAAAATCGGGCTTGAGCATGATAACACCACTGCGTAGCGCGATCTCATCCTCGGTCATGCGCGTATTCATCTCAGCAGCGAATTCATCCAAGTCAACACCGCAACGCTCCAAGAGCACCAGCAGATGATAGACCACATCCCCCGCTTCGTAGCGCAGGTGATCGATCTCGCTTGCCGGCGCACCATCACGCTCCACGTCCTTCGCCGCGAGCGTGGTCTCGTGAGCCTCCTCGACGAGCTTCTTCAAAAGGTCATCAAGATTGCCTGTGAGCAGACGATAGGTGTAGCTCTCGGGGCCAGCCGTGCTGCGCGCATGGATCGTATGCGCAAGCGATTCGAGCGCAGCGCCCATCTGGCTTTCAGGCTGCTCGCCCTCGGTGAAGTAGGTCTTTTCCATGTTTGCTCCTTATAGATAGCGACTAGGCCATCTCAGAAAGGATACGCTCACGCGCCGCGCACGTTTCCGCGATCTCCTTTTCGATATCGATCGTGGGATATTCGCCATTCTCATAGAGAATAGTACCATCAACCATGGTTAGAACTACATCAGAGCCCTGTGCAGAATAGATAAGATTCTCTGCCATCGTGTGAACGGGCTGCATCCACGGCGTGTCGATGTCGAGCATGGTCAGATCGGCGCGCGCACCTACCTGCATACATCCACAATCATCGCGACCCTGCGAAAGCGCGCCGTTGCGCGTTGCGATTCCGATAAGCTCTTCAGCAGAAAGCGAGACAGGGTTCGCATCGCCCGCACGCTGCATGAGCGCGAGCAAGTAAAGATCCTGGAACATGTTGTGATTGTTGTTGCTCGCTACGCCATCGGTGCCCAGCGTGAGCGTGATGCCCGCCGCTTTCATGGCCTTGATATCCGCGATACCGCTGCCGAGCTTCGCGTTCGAGGCGGGACAGCACGCAACGAACACGCCCTTTTCTGCCAGTACGCTGCGGTCTTCATCGGTAAGCCACACGCAGTGGTCTGCCGTGGTCGGCACATCGAAGAGTCCCAGATCAGCCAGGTAGACAGGCGGCGTCTTGCCGTGGCGCTCGATGCATTCCTGTACCTCTTTTTGCGTCTCGCTCACATGAACCTGCATGCGCAAGCCTGCCGCCTTGGTGGCATCAGCAAGCGTGCGTACTATTTCTGGGGTTGAAGTGTATTCAGCATGTAAGCTCATATCGATGAGCAAACGACCATCGCCCGCGCCATGATATTGCGCGATCCACTGCTCATTCTCTTTGGCAAGCGGCAGATCGTAATAGGTCATACCCGGCTCAGAGCACACCACGCAATCGCTCAAGTTGCACTTCGCGCCTGAATCGAGCACCGCACGTGCGCGCGCATCGGTGCAGAAGTACATATCCGTGAAAGACACCACGCCGAAACGCAACATCTCGGCGATACCGAGCAGCGTGGCGTGATAGGTCGCATCTTCCGTGATGTGCGCCTCGAATGGGAAGATGGCTTCGTTGAGCCAGCGGTCGAGCGGCAGATTATCCCCGCGGCCACGCAAGAGCGTCATGGGAACGTGCGCATGCGCGTTGTAGAGCGCCGGCATCAAGAGCTTCCCGCGACCATCGATCACGCGTTCGAACGCACCTTCGGGCTGCGTGAGCTGAAAATGCGAGATCATGCTATCCGTCACACCTACATAAGCATGCGGAACGGTCTTCCCTTCTTCGGTCAAGACCGTAATGTCCTTGAAGAGCAGTGAGGTCATAGGCTGCCTTTCTCTTCGTTTTCTCGAGTCTATTTGAATGGCCTTATGGTAGGCCCCTGAAAAAACGTTGATTCCATCATAAACGAAACACGCGCCCCGGGATGGGACGCGTGTTGATGTCCATGCCGTCTAGACGAATCGCGCTTGAGCAAAGGGAAGCTTACTGCTCCGAATCGCTTTCGCTACCCGAATTACCGCCACCCAACGTGTCGGGATCGATTACGCCGAAGCCCATGTCGGAAACGGAATTGAGCAGCTCGTCGAGCTCGTCAAGATTGCGCTGGTACGAACGCGGCGGCAGTGCTTCGCCGAGCATGTCCTCGCCATCGTTAGTGAAGGTAGCTGGCTTATCGCCACCGATGAGTACCGTATCGTCCGGCGAGAAGACCATATCGAGCAACTGGCTCATATCGTCAGCCGAAGCTGAGAAGTCGTCTTCGATAACCTTGGAAAGACCATGGTTCTCAAGACCTGCCTTGAGCTCTTCGATCGCCTTCGTGCCAATGCCTTCGATGCGCAACAGCTCATCCTCGGTGTGGCCGACCAGATCAGCAACGGTCTCGATGCCTGCTTCGGAGAATTTGTTAGCCCAACGCTGCGAAACACCCAGATCGTCATAGATGTAGAGACGCGCCTCTTCATCGGTGAGGTTCTTCGCACGATAGCCTGCCGTGATGGACGCGAAGTAGCTCGCGTAGTCCGAACCCGCATCCATGTAGCCACTACCGTCGAGCGACCAATCCTGCGGCTGCGGCAACAGCTCTTCGATGTCACGCAGCGCCTGCGGTGCCGAATCGGGCAGACGATCGGAATCGTTCGCCGTGACCGGAACACCCTTGTAGGTGATCTCGACATCCTTGTAGCGCTTCAGACCCGTACCAGCCGGGATCGGCTTACCGATGATGACGTTCTCCTTGAGGCCCTGCAGCGTATCGACCTTGCCTTCAATAGCTGCGTCGGTAAGGACCTTCGTGGTCTCCTGGAAGGAAGCCGCAGAAAGGAACGAATCGGTAGCGAGCGAAGCCTTCGTGATGCCGAGCAACAGCGGCTGACCCACCGGCGGGTTCTTGCCTTCGAGGATCATGTCGTTGACGACCTTCTCGAACTCGAAACGATTGACCTGGCGGCCCGGCAGATAATCCGAATCGCCCGGATCGACAACCGCAACCTTACGCAGCATCTGACGTGCGATGACCTCGATGTGCTTATCGTTGATATCTACGCCCTGGGAGACGTACACGTCCTGAACCTGGCTGACGATGTAGCGCAGCGTGGTGTTAGGATCGGTCAAGCGCAACAGGTCGTGCGGGTTGATCGAACCCTTGGTGAGCTGCTGGCCAACTTCGACCTCGCAGCCATCTTCCACGCCAGGCAGCAGCTGAGCACGCGCGGAAACGACATACTCACGAATGTTGCCCTCTTGATCGTGGATGGTGAGGATCTTGTTGTTCTTGTCGCCAGAGACCTGCAGCGTACCTGCAATCTCCGCAAGCGTTGCCTGGCCCTTAGGCTTACGCGCCTCGAAGAGCTCGGTAACACGAGGAAGACCGTGCGTGATGTCTTCACCTGCAACACCGCCGGTGTGGAACGTACGCATCGTCAGCTGGGTACCCGGCTCACCGATGGACTGTGCCGCGATGATGCC